>VOFH01003310.1_pt1 | contig 55673 bp, 48 predicted proteins | sample 5384091 | NCBI WGS metagenome assembly VOFH01 (sample SAMN12384727, study PRJNA508395) | human gut metagenome | isolation source: healthy gut G | host: Homo sapiens | reverse complement strand
TAGGTAGCAGAGAATAATACTTTCAGATAGAGGCGGATATCTGCATGGTCTTCAACAACCAGTAGTTTGTATTTGGTTTCGGGGTTGTCAATAGGTTTGGCAGTTATGCTGTTTGCTATTTCCTGTTGTCTCTTATCCTCTGCGGTAATCATTGCTTTATTTGGATCTTCCGCTATTGTTTCGGGTTCGATGAAACATACGTTTTCATCATTTTTCAAATGTTGCTTACCTAGAGGGATATAAAGGACAACTCGGGTTCCTTTGTTTTTTTCTTGAGTGATCTGGATATCACCGTGGTGGGCGAGTACTGTCGTTTTCATAATTTCAATGCCTAATTCGGGGTGTAGCCGGTTGCTTGGAGGGTTGTAATTATCCGATCCAAGGAAGATAACAGAGGACTCTTCTATCATTTCTTTCCCGTCATCCTCTATAGTAAAAAGGCAGAAATCCTTTCCGTTGATAATACTGGTGTTTACAGTAAAACGGATGGAACCGGAATACGAGATATGCCGATATGCATTGGATAATATATTACTTAGAATAAAGGTTATCTTTTTCCGGTCAATCCATATTTCTGTATTTATTTTGTTGTCTTTGTCATAATGCAGGTTAATGGGACTGACGTTCAGTAGCTCGTGAGAGGCACGAACTACAGTGTCGGCTATCACGCTGGCGGGATAGGGGGCCACATTCAATTTAAGACTGTAACTTTCTTGCTGATGAATATTCAATAGCTGGTTACAAATGTCTTGCAGGCTGATTGAATTCCGATAGGCCATTTTAGCTTTTTGCAGGAATGATTCCGGGAAGGTCGTATTAGTAATCATTTCTTTTAACGGAGCAGTGATGAGTGATAACGGAGTGCGTAATTCCTGTGCCAACATATATCTGATTTGGTCACGCAATTGGTGGTTTTTCTCTTCTTCTTTTCTTATTTCTGTTTCTTCTTCCAGCTTTTCTTTCAGTTTCACTTCTTTGGCTTTGTAAACTTGCCGTTTCTGTAATTTCCGGTTAAAGTACATCCATGTAAACAAGGAAATAATGATAATAGTCAGGATGTATGCGGCGATGGCCCATCCGGTTGCAGCCCAATATCTATTTACATTGATGGATAACCGGGTTATTTGTTCATTTTCTTCCAACGGATAAGACGAGCGTATTTCCAGCACATATTTCCCAGGAGTGATATTGCTGAGTTTTATATGATCGTCATAATTCGTATTCCATTTTTCTTCTGTGGGTAACAGGCGATATTTCACTGTGTTGGGCGAGGTTCCGTATTTCAAATCACTTAGATAGAGAATCAAGTTGTTGTTATTGTAGTCTAAAGATAAATGTTCTATCAGGTACGCAGGTATGTCTAGGATGACTTGTCCGTTTATTTTTTCTCCTATTTCTACTTTATTGTAATTAATATCTATATCGGAGATATGGAATTGGCGGTTACTTGAACTTTCTTTTAAAGTGCGCGGTTCAAAATAGAGCAACCCTGTAGAGTTCGCCCATAGTAATTTCCCGTCATTCAGCCGACATACATCGTAATAACTCTCCGGTAATGCATAGGCATATGATGCATTGTTCTTGTTATTTAGTGTGATAAAACCAGCATTGCTTCCTAGCCAGGTATTTCCGTTCTTATCATCTATCATACAGCTTATGTGTCCGTTAGGCAAGTCCTTTTGCAAGATCATGGTAGAGGATACGGTTTTCTCTTTTCCGTCTATTTGGATAATTTTATCAGTGTACGAGATAAGCAGTTGGTTATAGTTGTTCAGATAAAGTGCTAATACTTTTCCGGGTGTCAGGTTTCTTTCCTTTTCATAACCACCAGTGAATTTTATTTGTTTCCCTTTACAGTTGGCACGGTGTATCCCTTTTTCAGTACCCAGCCACATGGTTCCATCTCCATCTTCGCATATAGCGGTTATTTTTTTGAATTCTTTCGTATAAGGTTGTGCTGCTATACATTCGTGTGTCTGATGGTTATAGACCATTATTCCTTTTTCGGTGGCAATCCATAAATGGTTTTGTGAGTTTAGATATAGTTTCAAGATAGCAGCAGTTACAGCAGAGTCTGCTGTTTCGGGGGGTAGTTGGTGAATCACTGTTTCACCGGTAGTAGGATTTACCCAAAGAATGTTTTCTTTGTTATCGCCGAACCATAGTCCTCCATTTCGATCTTTGTGCAGGCAATAATGATTATTCTTGTTACTTTTCTCCCATAAGGAAAAGCGCAGATTGGGGAAGATCTTATTTTCTATACTTTTATATATGCCATCTTTTTCGGTGACCAGCCAGATGTATCCATCGGCATCTTGTGCTATACCATTCACATATCTTATTTCATCGTTCAACAGGATACGGTTGATATCGTTTCCTTTGAGATTCAGTTTCAGTAATCCTCTGCCGAAAGTTCCTACCCAAAGCACATTGTTGGATTTGTCAAAATGGATGTCGGTAATTCTGTTTTTGAGGATAGGGGTATAGTAAGAATCATGTTGGGTCAGGTCTATAATGTGGAATGGCGACTGGAGGTAGTTGTCCGTTTCAAATCTTATGGCTGACAGTGAACTCCATGTGGCTATAATGAATGTGGTTTTATCTATCTGGATAATATCGCGTATATCTTTTTGAATGAAGGATGACTGGCTGTTGTCATTCAGTGTGCGGGATGTTTTAGTGTTTGTATTATAACAGATGATTCCTTCGGTTTGGTCACAGATCCACACATTATTATTATATATATGTATTTTTTCAATGTTGTCGGCTTTCACAATACCTAGATCGGTTCCATTTATATGCTCGCTACTTTTATCGGAAACGTTATAAAGTAAGATTTGATTCTCTACTGTCAGTGCGCATAAAATATCTTCGTTATTATAAAGTTTTAGGACTTTTGTTTTTATATCTATAAGCGGTTGGGCGGTCAGTCTTATTTCATCTGCATTTTTCTCCATCTTTAACTCTACTATGACATTGGAGGTCAAGGCATATAATTTGTCTTGCAGTACACATATATCCTGTATATCTTTCAATACCTCAGGGGTAGGTGAGATAAGTGGCATATAGATTCCACGCATCTTGTCAAAACATGCTATTTGGTTTAAATTGGCGATATGGGACCATAGCAGATTGTTTGATGTTTCATATAAATGAGCTAAGGCACGTGGCTCTTTATCAATCAAATTGTAATTATGAAAATGTATTCCGTCATAGCGGCTCAGTCCAACATCGGTTCCTAACCATAAAAAGCCGGCTTTATCCTGATAGATTCCAGTCAATGTATTGTTGCTCAATCCGTTTTGTTTGGTAAGTAGTTGGATACCACACTGGCGGAAATAACTTTGGGCATTAGTAGTTGATAGACAAAAACTACATAATAAGGTGATTATTAAAGATTTCATTATAATAAATTGTTTCACTTTTATTCCCCTGTAATCAAATTGGTCACGTACAATCTGCCTGATATTATTCCTTAATCTATTTTAGGAATTCCTACAAATATAGCAAACTATATTTTCATAACCAACTAAAAATCATAAGAATATATTCTGTTTTTAGTATCAACAGGTTCGGTGGAAATAAAGGATGGTAGGTATTTCATTCATACTGTTTTGTTTTTCCTTGATTATTAGACGATTGTATTTGAATGAAGTGCACCCCTTGTCTCTTGCTTTTTTTAAGGTATGTAGGCTAAGCTAGAAACAAGGGGGGAATGATGGTATATATTATAAAGTGATTATTGCATTATATATCATAAATTGTAGGAAAATGCAGCATCATGGTTTCGGGGATTATAGTTGCCTTTTATAGTGACAGGAATCTGCATATATTTGATTCCGTTATCTATTACTTTCATATAAATATAGCTTTGGGATTCGAATTTATAATTTTTTGTGGCATTATCGGTAGCCAGGCTAAAACCTTTAAGATACCATTTTATCAAAGAAGAAGAACATTCCGCCTGATATCCGCCATAGTACAAGCTTCCGTCACTGTAACAGTTCATATTCAGCTGGATAGTGAAAGCATATTTATGATCTATTGTTTGCTTCATTACAATTCTCAGCCATGTTTGTTCTCCTTTGGTAGCAGTTCGAATATCAAGTTCTTCTTGAGCATCAGTATGTTTTCGTAGGACAGATAGAATATGGTCGGCCTCAGAAAGACTGATAGCCGGTAATTCACTTAATTTTAACTTGTCAGAATTATTTTCTTTGTATGTAACGCTTCTGGCTCCATACGTTTTTTCTAGGAGATACGTTGAAACAGAGTTTTCAACGGGGTCATTACCATCTGCAGAGCAGGATGCCAAACTCATCATGACGAGCATGGCAATTATTAAATGCATTGCCTTCATAGAACTATAATTTTTTATTGTTTTTTGATTATTTGAATGATTGACCCATTATCATCCGATACAAAAATAGGTATTCCTTTTATGTATCCAAATTATTTTCAAGCTTTTTTGATGAAAACACCCTCTTTTTGATGAAAATGCCTGCTATGTTGGAAAGAAGGGGGTGTTTGGCTATATAAGGGGCGTTTCTATCATGATGAAAGGAGTTTCACCTATGAATGGAGAAAACTCCGTTGGTGTTCCATTTGATAGTTGGAATGTTTCTCATTGAATGTATGTTCTATTTTTGACGAAAATAGGAACTAGGATTGTTTTTTGTTCATTTTGCATTTTGCTGAAACTACCTCTTAATAAAGATTAATTTGCCAATATCCTGTTAAAAAAATAGCCTTTACCTTTGTGAAGTAAACAATAACTTAGCTAGAAAGAATAGAATATGGTAATACGAAGATTTTTATTTTCATGGGTGTGTCTGTTGGCTTCTTCCTTATTTATGTATGGACAGATGGCTGTTAAAACTAATGTGGCGATGGATGCTGTCGCCATACCAAACTTAGGAGTGGAAGTAGGGTTGAGTAAGAAGCTTACAGTGGATATTCCGTTTTATTATAATCCCTGGAAATACAGCGATAATAAAATGCTGAAACTGGTGATGGTACAGCCTGAGTTGCGCTATTGGCTTTGTGATAAGTTCAATGGTCATTTCTTCGGTTTCCATTTAATGGGAGGAGCATACAATACTACCGGTATTGATTTGCCGTTTTCTCCTTTCGATGATTTGAAAGACTTCCGTTATAAGGGACATTTTTATGGTGGCGGTGTCAGTTACGGTTATCAGTTTGTGCTGGGACGTCATTGGAATCTGGGCGCCACCATCGGCTTGGGTTATGCTTATGTGCGTTATAAGAAATATGAGTGTGAAGAATGTGGAGATATGTTGGAGAAATCCAACAAGAATTATTGGGGTCCTACTAAGGCTGCTCTGAATCTTATTTATATATTCTAAAAATTACGGATTATGAAACTTATATGTTATATACTTCTTATATTATTGATTCCGACTATTCCGGTAGGTGCACAGACATTATCAGGTGGTCAGGTACAAGTCAGCAACCAGTCAATCCTGATTAGTGATAATGGACAGGTGATGATAGGAATGGATATCACGTTGCCGACTGCAATGGAGCTTTCTTCCAACTGTGTGGCAACTCTGACTCCGGTTTTGAAGACACAGGATAACAGTTATAACAGGATTTTGCCTGCTATTTGGGTATATGGGCGTATCCGTTCCATCGTGCAACAGCGTGAACGCAGTATTCCGTCGGATGCATATACCATTCTTCGTCGTAAGAATGGAACGGAACAGACTGTAAATTATTCAGCCCGTATTCCATACGAGAAATGGATGAATGGTGCTGAACTGGAACTGTTGGCTGATGTCCGTGGTTGTGCCAATTGCCAAAAAGAAGAAAGCAGCGCCTTTGTGACCCGTGCCAATTTGGAGCGTTATGTGGTGAAACCTGCTGTGGCATTTGTTTCTCCTGCTGTCGAGGCTGTGAAGAATCGTGCTGAAGAAGGCCGTGCTTATTTGGATTTTCCGGTAAACCAGACCAGGATTTATCCTGATTATCGTCGTAATCCCTCTGAACTGGCAGCTATCAAGCGTACAGTGGATGTGGTGAAGAATGATGCCAATACTACCATTACTGAAATAGATATCGTGGGTTATGCCTCTCCTGAGGGCAGATATGCGGCTAATGCGCGTCTGGCGCAAGGTCGTGCTGAAGCGTTAAAGAACTATGTAATGAGCGAGTATGGTTTTAAAGCAGATCTGTTCAAAGTGAATTCTGTGCCCGAAGACTGGGCTGGATTGCGTGAATATGTCACAAAGAATGCTTTACCGCTGAAAGATGAAATTTTGTCTATAATAGATAAGAATGAAAACGATTATGATGTGAAGGAGGGATGCATTAAAGCCTTGGATGGTGGAAAAGTATATGCCACGTTATTACAAGATTGCTATCCGGCTTTGCGTCACTCTGATTACACAGTGCGTTATGTAGTACGCGGATTCAATGTAGAGGAAGCGAAACAGATTATAAGAACCCGTCCCCAGCAGTTGAGCTTGCAGGAAATGTTCTTGGTTGCTCAGACATACGAAAAGGGAAGCAACGAGTTTAACGAAGTGTTCGATGTGGCAGTGCGCATGTTCCCTGATGACCCAACAGCGAATATAAACGCTGCCGCTATCGAACTCCAACGAGGTGACTTGCAACAGTCAGTCCGTTATTTGGATAAGGCTGATGCACAAGCGAGTGCGACGCTGAACAACAGAGGCGTGCTGAAACTGTTGCAAGGGGATCTCGACTCTGCCGAAAGTTATTTCAAACAGGCGCAGGCCAAAGGTTCTGTTGAAGCCGGTGCCAATTTGGAAGAAATGGTCAATAAACGTAAAGATGATGCAATCTTTGGAAAATAAGACATATAGACAAACAGTACAATAAAAGATGTTAGAAGAAACTTGTTCTTTGTGAAAAGCGCAAGGTAAAATCCGGGGTAGTAGAGTCTATTCCCGGATTTTGAATTTTATGGCTATAGCTATTTATTAAACCTGATAAGTAGATACTCGCAAATATCTTTATTATTTTTTCATCCGGACAGTTACCCATATTATAGAAAAAAAGTAAGGCCACTTACTTGCTTCATGAACTGCACTTACTTTTTGGAACTGCATTATGAGTGGAATTCAGACCGGAATATTAGGTGAAATAATTGTGAACGACTCCTTAAGGAAACACCTCATTGCTGGATTTGAACCAATCTCTTTGAAGAACCTCTACTGTAGGTGCGGATTGAATCTGGCGTAGTGTAGTAGCCGTGAAGCTGAATTTCTTAGTATTTTCTCCCACTTGTCCGCAATCTCTGAATCCGCTATATTCCATGACTATCCGGTACGGAAAGAAAGTACCAGATAAATAAGGAGTTTGAATGAAATGCACTTCACCAACTTCAGAAGGAGTATCAAAAGGGGGAAGCGTAACAGGAAGTTCAGTTAGACAAAAGGATGAATATTGAACAATTTAACAAATTGAAAAATACAAACATATATGGCGGCGTATTTTTTGTTTATCGCTACGAAAAATATAAGTGGCGATTCTTGCAAAGTATAGGGCGTTTCATTCATGGATGAAGAAAATGCCCTTCAAAAAGACTCCAAAAGTCATTTTGTCAAAGATGCCAATCTATTTTGCCGAAAACACCAATTAAGACTAACCTTAAAAGGCCTTTACCTTTGCAATATCAATGAACAAGAATAGAAATTACAAAAATAAAGAATTTATAAACTGAAAAACTTAAGATTATGAAGATTAAGGGTTTATTATTAGGAATGTTTGCTTGCGCCGCTTTGGTAGCATGTACAAACGATGATATTGTAGAAAACAACAATATTGAACAACCAGAAAAGGTGAAAGCTAACCTTACATTAAGTATCTCTACTTCTACAGGTTCAGGACGTGCTGCCGATGCTGAAACAGGAGATGATGTGGAAAATGGAACACCCTCGGAAGGTAGTATTAAAGATGCTGTCATTATCATTAGCCCGGTTCAGGGAAATACAGCGACAGGATTAGTGGAGTATGCTGATAATATAACTGTAACGAGTGGCGTTTACGAACCTAGCTTCCAATTGAACCAAACAGGTAGTTATAATGTATTGGTTATTTTGAATCCTTGTGCAGATATAGCAAATAAGGCAAAAGAAACAAGTGCAACAGCTGCTGGTGTATATGAGTATGTTACAAATTATTCTATTACCGCAGGAAGCTCTAACGACGCATCTGTTGATGTTGTTACGAAAGGTGCATCGGCAAGAGATCATTTTATGATGGCTAATAGTGAAGCGGCAATGGTAAATATCACAAGTCAGGACCCTACACAACCTATCATTCAAGCCATAAGAGTGGAGCGTGTGGTTTCCAAGATAACATTTACACCGAACAATAATGACAATAAATATAATGTAAAGGTTAAAGTAACCACTATCCCTACGGTAACCACTGACGGATGGTTGAAAACAACAACAGCTGATAAAACCAGCTACATTTATATCACTAAATTGAACAAGGCTTTACTTGACGCTGATAATGCAGAAATTTGGGTTTTGCTAAATGGTGGAAACGAAACGGGCAGATATCAGTTGGAGTCAACTCTTGATAATAAATATAAAGGTAATGTTAAACAGAATGAAACAACGACTTCAATAGAAGCTCCTGTATTTGTAGCAACAGATAGAACGGGTGCTTTCCATTATGAAAAAGGAACTTCTACAACAGCAGAGGAGACATGGACTGTGTATTTGGATAAATATGCTATGGTGAACTTGTCAAAAACCGTTTATGCGGTAAGACATAAGACCAGTGATTGGAGTACCATCTCTCCATTTGGTATATTGACTAATAGTGATTATTTGGTAGATCCTAAGTCAGTGGACAAGAATAGCGTGACACTAACAGACGGATTGTGGGCTGATGGAGATAAAACAGCTACAGATTATTTCTTCAATACAGTAGGTGAATTACAGACTTCACAGGATATTTATAACAATGCTTTCTTGAAGGACCTTCCTAAGTCAAGTGATGTTGAAATTGGTGAAATTGCACAATCTAACGATGCATTCCTGACTTATTGCCTTGAAAATTCAGTAACAAAGGATCACCAGCAAAAAGGCGTGGTAACAGGTATTGTATTCCGTGGCGAAATCTTGGATAATGAGGGTACTAATGTAGGTACCATATATAAATATGCCAATCAGTATTTCCGTTCAATGGATGCTTTGAAATCTGTTTACCCGGCTTATAAGGCTGAGAATTTGGTAACTTATACAGATGGATATTGTTATTACTACGCACCTATCGAACATTTCAAAGGAAACGAAAACAATATGCAATATGCTATCATGCGTAACAACATCTATTCATTGAAGATTGGAACTTTCAAGGAAATCGGCAGCTCGACAATTATACCGGAAGATGGTGGAACAATAGACGATGAAAGTGCATACTTGAAACTGACAACTACAATAGCTCCTTGGATTGTACGCTTTAACACTGTTAATTTCTAATTAATAACCCTATTATATAAGCAGGAGAGGAGTGTTCCTCCTCTCCCTGCTATTCTCTTTAATATTCTAACATTAAAAAAACAAAAGCATGAAAACAGTAAAAACATTCGCCCAACAACTCTCTTTCAGCCTAATGATGGCGATGACATTGGGAAGTGCCATTGTGTCGTGCGGCAGCATACTCGATGAAGAAGATGTGGATTGCTCTGTAGAGTACAGAGTGAAGTTCAAATATGATTATAACATGAAGTATGCCGATGCTTTCTCACGCGAGGTGGGGACTGTTACGCTTTATGCTTTTGACGATAACGGCAAATTGGTGTATCAGAAGATGGAAGAAGGTGACGTTTTGGGTGAAGACGGATATACCATGAAAGTAGATTTGGAACCAGGTGACTATCATCTTATCACTTGGGCGGGCTTGAATAACGAAGCTTCATTCTCGGTACCTTTGGTTACCGCGGGGGAATCCTCGATGGACGAGCTGCAATGCAAGATGGACAGAATGTACAGCCGTGCGGAAGACGGAACGGCTATCGTTAACAGCAAGCTTTCTTCGTTGTGGCACGGCGAAGTGACCAAGCAATCCTTTTCCAGGGCTGCCACCTCGCAGGTGGTGACAGTGCCGTTGGTGAAGAATACCAACAGCATCCGCATCATTCTCCAGCAAATGGACGGAGTGACTGTAGATGTCGATAACTTTGAATTCACGATTACGGACGACAACGGCCTGATGAACTATGACAACAAGCTGTTGAAAGACGAAACATTAACATATTATCCCTATTACCGCGTTCAAGGAAGCACGGACATGGACACAAAAGGCGCACGTGCCGAGGGCGATACTGAGGATAGCAATATCAGCGTGGCCATTGCCCAGATTACCGTAGGCCGACTGATGGTGGATCAAAATCCGCGCCTGTCCATCACCAACAAGGATACGGGCGAGACCGTACTCTCCATCCCCTTGGTAAAATACCTATTGCTCACCGAGGCCGAAGGTCACGACATGACCCAGCAGGAATATCTGGATCGTCAGGACGAATACAACATGACTTTCTTCCTGGACGAGAACATGAAGTGGATTAACACCAGCATCATTATCAATGACTGGGTGGTACGCTTCAACGAGATGGATATGTAACAACGAACAAAAAATAGAATCTATGAAAAGATGGTTATCATATATACTAATGGCGGTGCTCTGCGGCTTGTACCTATCGTCGTGTGCAAAGGACGAGGAGGTGGCAAAGGCTACGGATGGCGGGAAGGTACCGGTACGCCTTACACTGGCATTCTCCAATTTCGGCGGACGGGCCGCAAGCGAACCAGGTGATTTAGATTATACCACAGTGGAACAAAGTGCCATGACTGCGGATGATGTATATGTATTGGTCGTTGATGCAAATGATAACTTTTTGTATCAAGTACAGGATTTGAAACTAGGCAATCCTGTTGAAGGTGACAACTATTATACTCGTCAGCTGGAAGGAACCATGTTGAGAACGGTCGGTGGCGAACAAGTGAAACTGGTTGTTCTGGCTAACTTGAAAGACAATAAGATAGCGTCTTATACGACCGGAGCGGCTATACGTAATTTTCTGGAAACAAAGAAAGGAAGTAATATCGCCAAAGTTTATAAAGAATTGGTTTATCATTATGGTGGATCTACGATACCTTGGAAACTTGCAGAAAGAGCTATCCCGATGTGGGGAAGCAGCAATTTGACAGCTGTACCCGGTACGGGAGTGGACTTGGCTTGCAACCTTTATCGTGCTGTAGCAAAGGTGGGCATTTGGGTGAATATGCAGGATGGATATCAAGGATTCACTATCACAAAGATAATAGTGAACAATGCCAACGACAAAGGCTATTGTGTTTCAACGGAAACTCCAAATCCGGTGGAAACGGTTCAATATATATATCCTTCTATTCCTGCTGGAGCACAGAATCAGACTATTACTTATGACGGCTTGCAGGTGACGACAGCATATGAAAATGAAATTTATCTGCCGGAAAAGGTGAATACTACAGGTGGGAATGAAATTTCATTGACGGTTCATTATACCTATCATAACAAAACCAAAGTGGGAACTATTAAATTCCGGACGAATGGAGATGGAGATATATTTGATGTAATCCGTAACCATTCATACCTGTTCAATATTAAACTGAGTACGATCGAGATAGATGCAGAACTTCAATATCAAGTAATGGATTGGACAGAGGTTGGTAATGGCGAATTGGATTTTGGTGACGGTGGCGGTGATGTAAGAAAATAATCTGTGGAGGATACTATATATGAAAAATAAACTGAAATATATGGCGCTTTGCCTTTCGTTACTGATAGGCGTGGGGGCTTGCTCGGAAGAGGAAATAGCTTACTCTGCCGGTGAAGAGAATAAAGAGGTGATTTTGCAGTTGAATTGTCAGTTGCAGACCAATCAGGAAGTGATTGTTTCGCGCGCCAGTACTGCTGAAAACAGGTTGAATGATTTACACTTTTATGTGTTTAATGCGGCAGGAGAACTGACAGGATATAAAAAGCTGGTGGCTACAGAGTCGAGTCCTATACCGACTCCCGGACCGGAAACCGTTACTGTAAAGGCAATAACCGGTGAAGCGTATATCTATGCTCTTGCCAACTTGAACAGTACAATTTTACTTGGATGACGCAGACAAAAATAAATTGACGGGAATTGATGAAGCGGATGTGGCAGGTTCCTCATTGACAAGAGACGAGTTCCTTGCAATAGACTTTAAACGCCAGTATGGTAATGCCAGCCACATTATTTCCCCTAATCCTACCGACGGACAGTTCATGATGTCCGGTTATCTGAATGGGGGCAAGGCTGTTACAATTACTGCCGGAACCAATGGAGCCGGTGTTATAAGCGAAAGCAACGTTATAAGACTGTACAGAATATTGGCGAAGAATACATTTACCATTGAGGCCGGTAACGGAGTAACTTTCACTCCCAGTACGTATGAATTGCATAATGTGGCTGTCGGTGGAAAGTTGGTGAATGGTACAGCTGACGCTACTACCGCAGATGTCGAGTCATCTTATTCTGGTATGGCCGGGGAAACGTTAACTTTTTATCTTCCCGAGAATATCCGTTCCTATCGGGGAGGTGAGATAAAGATGTGGAAGGATCGTGAAACGAATACCTATACGGATGACGTGAAATCGTTCGATAATGCACCGGATAATTCTTCCTATATCGTGATTCGTGGAAATTATAAGAAAGGCACCACTATCGGGGAGGTTTCGTATACTATCCATTTTGGCAACTTCAGTAATACCGGAAGTCTTGAAGACTTCAATATACGCCGGAATTACTCTTATAAATATAAGGTGAAAGTAAACGGTGTCGAGGATATCAAAGTGGAAGCGGAAGTCGAGGGAGACAACCCCTATGTGGAAGGATTGGTGATTGACAGTGAAGGAGGAGAGTCTTTTGATTTGGACGCTCATTATGAGGCCAGAGTGCTGACATTCTCTCGGGAAAATATAAAGACGCTGAAAGAGGCGGGAAAAGGATATATAGTAAGAATCTCAACACCTTTCGGTTATACGGAGAATTTGTATGTTACCGATGGGGGAATCTTTAATGCCGAAGGTGATGTACAATTGGCTACGTTTGATGGAGGAACAATCCGTCCGATAAGCGGGCAGAGCCTTTTTAATGGAGAGGATGATTATGGATGGCTGCGTTTTGTACGCAATGTTTCTAAAAACAGAATTTCAGGACAGAGTTTAACCACCGTTGCCAAATATCCGGGTGACAATAATGAGTATGCAAATAAATATGGCGCATCTTGGGTTAATGTGTTCTTTATGTTGAAGGCATTATACGAAAATGCGGATAGCAATCAAGATGAAGTATTCTCAAATGATGGATACGCTTATTACACCTGTTTCGTGGACGAAAACTATTATAAAGGGAAATCATGGACTGTCTATTCCAATTGTGCGCCTCGTACCATACTTATTGCCAATCAGTTGTCGGTGAGCACGGACAGGAAGAGTCTTTATGCAAAAGTGCGTTACAGTCTTTCTCAGCGTTCCATTACTACGTTCTATCATTTCGGTTTCAATGGTTATCCTTATGGAACGGAGAATATAACCGAGGAAGAATTGTCTACTGCTTATTATTTGAATAAGAATAATTTGGGTGAGCACAAGAATCCTAATGCTTGGAATGCCCGTAACAGTGCCGTACAAAGCAACAAGGAAAAATCATGGTATCCGGACACTAATATGATTGTACCGGCAGACGGGAGGCAACCCATGTACCAACAGGCGATACGGGCATGTATGAGCCGTAACCGGGATTTGAATGGAAACGGCACGATTGAAGCTAATGAGGTAAAATGGTATATGGCCTCTGTTGATCAGTATCGCGGATTGTGGTATGGCGAGGGTGCATTGAATAGCGTTGACCCGGACGCCCGCTTGTTTAGGGCTAAAATGAGCACGCTCAATGATAATGACAAAGAGAATGCTAAATATCACTATTTCACGGCTTCTACCGGTACCAATAGCATTTTTTGGGCTGAAGAAGGGTTGTCCACAAGTAATAAAGAGGTTAATACCGGTTGGCAACATGCGAATTTGGTTCGCTGTGTGCGTACGTTGGCATCAGACGACGGACTGTACGAAGCGAATAAATTCTATCAGTATAGTGACAATATATTTACATTGACAGGTTTGACTGCAACCAAAGGGACTACAGAAACTATAGATATCCATTTGGAGCGTGATGAAATCAATGGATTGTCTTCACGGATACAAGTGTCTAAAGACTATCTAAAACAAAAGATGGTGGATGGTGGATGGAATAATAATTATTATACGATTAAGAATAAGAAAAGACCGGAATATGATCCTTGTAAATACTATTATGAGGATAGCGGAAAAACTGATAAAGGAATTTGGCGAATGCCTAATCAGAAAGAACTGGGTCTGATGAGCGCAAACAATCTGTTGAGTGGTTATGTTACCTGCCGCACGGACTATTCAGGAAGTAAAGCAAATGGTGCTTATAGGTCTTCTTATGGTTTTTGGTTCCAAGGAACCAATGTAACTGTCCATGCTACTGATGCTGATCTAAAAGTTCGTTGTGTAAAAGATGTTAAATAGTATGAACAACCTACTGGAAATAATGGACAAAGAATCATGTAGTAAATCGGAAGTTTATCTGTATGAAGAGGAAGGGCGCTGGTATGCTTACCATCGTTCCGCCAAATCCTTAAGCAAACTTAGTGAGGCGGCCTTGAAACTGAAAGAGGCATGTTTTTTCTACGGTGTTATGTTAGACAAGGTAGAAGTAGACCTGAACAAACTGCTGAACGGTCCGTGGTTTGTTGCCCTGTGTTCAGACACTGAGATGATATTGATTAAAAACGATTACCGCCAACTCCTATGTGAGAGGTAGTGACCATATTAGAAAGGGAGCTGAGCAATTCCGACTTGATATATATCTATTGGGAACAGGATGGAAAGTGGTATGCTTATGAACAGTCTGCTTTCTACCTGAGCCAGATGATGCTGAGAGTGTCCTTAGGGTGTTATGTCATGGAGGATACTTTGTGGCTGGCAAAAGCAGAAGTGGATGTAAGCCGGATTTCGCACGAAAATATTATCAGCTACAGCAAAACGATAGAAGATTATTTAAAAAATAAATCGCTCTAATTCATTGTGATATAAAAGATAATGTCTATCTTTGCACCTGCTAAATGAAAATTTTATATATCAAAAAATCTAAGAATTATGTATTTAGATGCAGCTAAAAAACAAGAAATCTTTGAAAAGTACGGAAAGTCTAACACTGATACTGGCTCAGCTGAAGCGCAGATAGCTTTGTTTTCATACCGTATTTCTCACCTGACTGAGCACCTGAAGCTCAACAGAAAAGATTATAGCACTGAAAGAGCTTTGACAACTTTGGTAGGTAAACGCCGTGCGTTGTTGAACTACCTGAAGAATCGTGATATCGAAAGATATCGTGCTATTGTTAAAGCATTAGGATTACGTAAGTAATTCAATCTTTATTGAAAAGGACTTAAAGAAAAGCCGCTCTCTGAAAAGAAAGCGGCTTTTCTATTTTCTGTTATTACGTTTCTACTGTTCTGTTGTAGAGAATTACTCTTTAGTAGGATAATACAGATTATCTTTTGTCATGTGTTCCAATACTTCATGCAGATATTTGGCCGACTCCCATTTGGCCATAGGCAGGTCATGAAGCAAGTAGTTACCGCAATCTTTAGGGGCGGCTCCCGGAACTTCGCCTTCAAAATTGGCTATAAAGCGGAACGTTTCCTGCATCAGTTCTACAATATCTTCTGATTTTAAATCGCCTTTCATCAACAGGTAGTTGCCAGTGAGGCATCCCATCGGTCCCCAGTAGACAATTTTGTCAGACCATATAGGGTGGTTACGTAGGTAGGTGGCAGCTAGATGCTCTATAGTATGCAAGGCTCCTTGTCCCAAAGCAGGTTCCCGGTTAGGTTCTTTCATGCGGATGTCAAAGGTGGTGACCGTTTCACTGCCCACTTCGTCTTTTCTGGATACATAGATACCGCGAAGCAAGCGGATATGATCAATGGTAAAACTGGGTATTGTTTTCATATTATTCGTTTTTATAAATTAGCTGGTAATGAGGAAAGGAAGGTATGAGTGACCTCGAAGGAACGGTCGGCTATAGTCTCCCAAAAATTTGTGTATTGTTCCCAATGGTTGTCGGCTCCCGGTGTATCGCTGATGATACGGAAACTGATGAACGGTACCTTATATATATAACAGATTTGGGCGATGGCTCCCGATTCCATATCTACTGCCAGCCCTTCGTGGAACTTTTCTTTAATGTCGTTCAGTTCGGAACGGTCGGTGATAAATTTGTCTCCACTGCATATCAGGCCTCCATGAATGGCGGTCGGAGTATCCAGTGACATGGCGCAATCAAACAATGTAGCATTACCTTCGAATCGGGCGGGAAGTCCTTGTATCTGTCCGTACATATTGCCTTCTCCACACCATACATCATGATATACAATTTGTCGGCTCACCACAACATCCATTATTTTCAGGCAGCTGTCTATACCTCCTGCTACACCGGTGCTGATGACACAGTCGGGCTGGAAGGTACGGATCAGTTCTACAGTACCGGCAGCAGCGTTCACTTTACCTATTCCGCATTTCATCAGGATAATGGTATTATTTCTAATGCTGCCTTCAGTATATTGGAAAGGACCTTCGGTGTATTCTTTCTTGTTTTCGAGCAGTTGCGTTACTTGTTTCTGCTCGGAACTCATGGCTGTTATAATTCCTATTTTCATAATTCAACTTTATTTATGGCTGCAAATGTACGCATTTTATCAGAGTATATCGTATCTTTGCAACGTTAATAAACAGATATACTTATGAACTTATTTAAAAGAATACTACCTGATATAGTAGTGATTATCCTCTTTGCTGTCATCTCATTCGTCTATTTTTTCCCGGCAGTGACAGAAGGGCGTATCCTTTCACAACATGACTCTGTGGCGGGCATTGGTGCTGGTGAAGAAGCGAAAGAATATCTGGAACGTACGGGAGAGCGTACGCGCTGGACTAATTCGATTTTTGGTGGTATGCCTACTTATCAGATGGCACCCAGTTATGATTCTACGGATACCCTGAAGGGAGTGGAGAAGTTGTATCATTTGTATCTCCCGAATTATGTGTGGTATGTATTTGTCATGCTGTTGGGCTTTTATATATTATTGCGTGCATTCGATTTCTCGGTCTGGCTGGCTTCATTGGGGGCTGTGTTGTGGGCGTTTTCTTCTTATTTTTTCATCATTATAGCTGCCGGACACATCTGGAAATTTGTAACCTTGGCCTATATTCCACCCACTATAGCCGGTATGGTATTGGCTTATAGAGGAAAATACTTGTCAGGCGGTTTGCTGACAGCGGTTTTTGTTGCTTTGCAGATAGTGTCGAACCATGTGCAGATGAGTTATTATTTTCTATTTTGTCATGCTCTTTATGGCGGTTGCGTTTGGAGTGGATGCTTGGCAGAAGAAGGAAATGCCGCAATTTCTGAAAGCAACTGGGGTGTTGTTGATGGCCGGTATTTTGGGAGTTTGCATAAATCTATCCAACTTATATCATACGTATGAGTATAGTAAGGAAACGATGCGTGGAAAGAGTGAGCTGGTGAAACCGGATAGTCATAATCAGACTAAAAGTGGTCTGGAACGAGATTATATCACTCAGTGGAGTTACGGTATCGGTGAGACTTTCTCTTTGCTTGTTCCTAATGTGAAAGGTGGCGCTTCCGTACCTTTAGCAGCTAACGAAAAGGCGATGGAAAAGGCGAATCCTATGTATAATAGCATCTATAGCCAGATAGGCCAGTATTGGGGTGAGCAACCCGGTACATCCGGTCCTGTATACGTGGGGGCGTTTGTAATGTTTCTGTTTGTTCTTGGACTGTTTATAGTGAAAGGTCCTATGAAATGGGCGCTTTTGAGTGCTACTGTTTTGTCTGTCCTGCTGTCATGGGGAAAGAATTTTATGGGATTCACTGATTTCTTTTTGGATTATATCCCGATGTACGATAAATTCCGTGCGGTTTCTTCCATTTTGGTCATTGCTGAGTTTACCATACCTCTGTTGGCTGTCCTTGCTTTAAAGGAGGTAATGGCACGTCCTCAGTTGGTTAAGGAACGGGCCCGGTCGTTTTATATCAGTCTGGGATTGACAGGTGGCATCGCTTTATTGTTTGCATTGGCTCCCGGTTTCTTTTTCCCGTCGTATGTTTCAAGTATGGAAATGCAGGCATTGCAGGGTATTCCGGCAGATCAGCTGGCTCCGTTACTTGCTAATCTGGAAGAAATCCGTCAGAGTATCTTTACTTCGGATGCATGGCGCAGTTTCTTTGTTATTATGATAGGTACGGCAGTTCTTTGGTTATATGGCATGGGCAAGCTGAAAGCGAAGGTGACGATTCTGGCATTGGCTGTCCTCTGTCTGGCAGATATGTGGAGTGTGAACAAACGTTATTTGTATGATGACCAGTTTGTGGAAAAGGTACAACAGGATAATTCCTTTAAACCGACCGAAACGGATAAGGCAATATTGGCCGATAAAACGTTGGATTTCCGGGTGCTGAACCTAGCCGGCAATACGTTTAATGAAAATACGACTTCTTATTGGCATAAGAGCATCGGTGGATATCATGCCGCCAAACTGCGCCGCTATCAGGAAATGATAGAGGAGCATATCAGTACCGAGATGAATGGCGTGTTCAAGGCTGTTTCGGAGGCGGGAGGTGATATGCAGAAGGTGGCTCCGTCCGGATTTCCTGTGTTGAATATGCTGAATACCCGTTACTTTATTTTTCCGCTGCAAGGTGGAAAGACCGTCCCAATACGGAATCCTCATACGCTGGGCAATGCTTGGTTTGTAAACGAGGTGCAGTATGTGGACAATGCCAATGAAGAGATAGATGCTTTGCATCGGATAGATCCGGCAAAAACGGCTGTCGTAGATAAAAAATTCAGTGCGGAGGTAAAATCGGCGGCTGAAACAGATACACTGAGTACAATCAAACTGACTGCGTACGAACCTAATGACTTGAAATATGAGGTTAATTCCAAAACTGGAGGAACAGTGGTTTTCTTCGGAAATTTACTATCCTGGTTGGCAGGCATATATTGATGGTGTGGAAGCACCGCACGGAAGAGCGGATTATATTCTTCGGGCAATGAATGTGCCGGCCGGAAAGCATGTAGTGGAATTTAAGTTCGATCCGAAATCGCTGCATGTTACGGAAACGGTGGCTTTTGTGGCATTGGGTGTATTGGCCTGTGTGTTGGTCTTGTTCTTGTTCTTGCAGGTCAGAAAGGCCCGTAGGAAAATTGATTGAGTCCCGTTATTAGTCAGACTTCCGGATTATTTGTAGAGCAGGCGCAGAACGAACCATAAGTGGTGTGTCACTGTGCTTGCCCATCCATAGTGACGGCTCATAATACGGAAGCGTTCTTTCAAGGAGGCTTTATGGTTACGGGTGGTCATTCCTTCATTCAGGTAATCAATAAGAGTAAGATGGGTATTATGGAGTACATCCGCTTTCTTCATGATACGGATACACCAGTCAAAATCTGCCGAGAACCGATATTGCAGGTCGTATGGCTCTACCAGATCACGGCGGGCGAAAAAGGCTTGATGGCAAACCAACATTCCTTGCTTGAAGCTTTTCCAGGTAAGCGTTGCGGGTGCAGACAGGTGGCGCATGTATAAAAAATGCCCTTGACTGTCCACTATTTCTGTTTCTCCATATAGCACTCCCGGCAGGGCTGTTCCATTGATGGAATGTACCATTTGCAGCAAAGTATCATCCTCGTGCAGGCCATCACCGGCATTCAAGAAACAAAGATAATCTCCGGTTGCCAATTTTATTCCTTTGTTCATGGCATCGTATAAACCTTGGTCGGGCTCACTGATAACAGTGGTGATATGTTCCTGGTATTTGTGAATGATATCCAGTGTTTCATCTGTTGATCCCCCGTCCACAATAATATACTCCAGATTCTTATAAGTTTGTGTAACAATACTTTGTATAGTATCCTCCAACACTTTTGCTGCATTGTAGGTGACGGTAATAATAGAAAACTTGGGATGAGGATGATGGTTATGCATGATTCCCTGTAATCTTGTTATAGATTTCAACATATTTCTTGGCAATGGTACTTTCCGAATAACTGGATACTGCCTTACGGCAGGCTTCCTCGCTCAGACTTTCATATTCTCCTTCGGTCAATGCCCAGTGAATTCCGTTTGCCAGATCCTTGGAAGACTGATATTCGGCAACATAACCGTTGTGCAGGTGGTCAATCATTTGTGGAATACCTCCTACATTGAACCCTATACACGGAATACCACAGGCCATTGCTTCTACGATGGTATTGGGTAGATTGTCTTGTAAAGAAGGTGTGACGTATAAGTCGACTGCGTTGTAAATATCTACCAGTTCCTTCTCGTTGCTGACATAATTCATCGGATAGATAGGGAAAGGAAACAGGGAAGCGTATTGTTCGGCTTGGTTGCCAAAAACCACTACACCTAATTCTTACTAAAATCAGGATATGAGGAAGCAATTTGTTTGCAAGCTGATACCAGATAGTCTATTCCTTTTCTCTTGTCTGTAATTTTTACGGAGCCGAAAAGCAATAACTTCTTGTCTTGCGGAAGATGGCATTTTTCTCTGGCCTGTTTTTTATCACGAGGTTTGAACAGGTTGGTGTTGATTGCATTGGGAATATTGGTAATGGTCTGACCTTTAATCAGATCACTTTTCTTAGCCAATGATTCTAACCAGCGGCTACAAGCTACAAAGGTGATTTGTGCTCCTTCAAACAGTTTTTTCTTTTTCTGGAAAGTACGGTAGGCTATGTCTTTTCTGCTTCCTTTGTAAAGTTGCGGACAGTTGTGGCATTGTGTGGCATATTTATCGCAATCTCCTGCATAATGGCAGATACCGGTAAAAGGCCACATATCATGCATTGTCCAAACGATGGGTTTGCCGGATTGGATGATACGCCGGATATCTGTCAGTGACAACATACCTTGGTTAATCCAGTGCAGATGAATGACATCGGCTTGGGTAAATTCGGGCAATGCTGTGATATTGGTGCCGGTATTCGCTATGTCAACGGCAAACAAGTTATGTTTCTTGAAGTGGTTGGCTTGCCAGATAACGACACGTTCCCAGATGAATTGCCATACTTTCCACCATGATTTCTTTAGTTCAACGACACTTATCTGGTCGGTCTGCTTGTCACGTACAAGCATTTTTGCCTTTATTCCGTTGTTTTTTAAAGCCTCCATGAGGCGGTTGGCTGCAATGGCGGCTCCACCTATTCGCTCAGACGTATTGATGATAAGTACTCTCATGTGCATAAAAGTTTATGCAAATGTACGTTTTTTAGAGGACATCTTAGATATTTCCAGTAAGCTTTCTGCTATTTCATGGGAAAAGATTTCCAAATTGAAACGTTTTTCTGCCAACTTTCGGGCGTTGGCGCCCATCTTTTTGGGCTTCTTCGGGATGGTCGGCTATGCGATGAATGGCGTTGATCCAGCCTTCCACGTCATTATAGGCTACGGTAATTCCTATTTCTTCTTTGTCTATATCCATTTCAAAATTGGGATTACGTGAGCAAATGACAGGGATGCCTAATGCAAAGGCTTCTACCAATGTGGTAAGGCCTACGGTATAAGGAAAATCCATACAGCAGATGACAACACAGCTTTTTCGTGCCACTTTCTGTGCCAATAAGTATGGGATGACACCGTCCGTATAGTGTACTTGTACAGAATCGGGTAGACAAAAGCTTTCAATAATCTGTTGGTAGTTTACACTTCCATTGGTGGGGGCGATGTACAAGTCCAGTTGTTGTTCGGTGGCGCAGAAAGCTTGCAGCATAGTGTTTACATCCCGGTTTTCTTTCCCGGTGGAGATAAAGCCTTCTGGTTTCCGATCTGGCATTACTTGTAGAATATGGTCATAGAAAGCGAGATCCGGTCCCCAATGGATAAGCTGAAGCTTTTCTTCGGGAGCTTTCCCGGTCGCTAATGAGTCTTTAATCAATTTTTTACTGAATAGGAACATATGGTCAATGCCTTTATAAAAGAAACGTGAGATATGTTCTCTTATTTTTCCGGATGAAGTTTTTAAGGCAGTGTGATGCCAAATGACGATGGGTTTGCGGTAGAATCCTAATGCTCTGAGCAGGATAATTAGCTCCAGTCCACGGAAAGATGTACCGTAGAGTACTTCGTATGGCTCTTTGCAGCACAGAATCTCTTTAGTGGCATAGAGCATCAGTCTCAGACGGCCGGGGAAAGCTTTGTATTTATGCATTACCGACCGGATGCCATATTTTTCCAGCAAAGGAAGTCCGTAGAGAATGTGTCCCGGAAACTTATAATCTTTCCATTCCTCGTAACTTTCACGGGTTAACCGGGTGTGATAAAAATAAATAGTGAGTGGTTTTACCGGTGTTGGTCTCTTTTCAGCCATTTGTTAATTCTGTTTTTTATTGCTTTAGTAATGATGGAAAAATTGCCGTATCGCAGGTTCAGAAATAATTCTTCGAAAGAACGTCCTATCTTAATCCAGGGATGTCCCCACCCCATGATGCGGTAGACGGCTTTTTTATAAGCTACATTCTCAATGACATAACGGGGATGCTTGAGAGGAAATTCTACTTCATACCGTTTCATGGTGAAGATGCGGCGGTATCCTTTGGGCAGTGTATGAACAGAACCGGCAAAATGGGTGGAATCTGCTGTGACTCCCAAATTGTTAATCATGTTGCGGGTAGGTACGATAGCCAGTCCCGAGTTGAAAAGCATGGAAGCGTGGAAGATGGTTTCATAATAGGCTTTGTTGTTTTCTTTATGGCGATGGCACATGTAGATAAAGTCTTTGCGGAATTTCCGTTCTTTAATGAGCTGCTCCAGTTGTTGCATATTGAACTTATCCTCTAGAAAAGTATAATGCTCGTCCCATTGGTCAATGACCCTTTTCCAACTGGCCCATCCCCAGATAGAGAAAGTGGAGGCAAAGAAATAATCGTATGGTACACCCGGAGTAATCTCTTCGTTATTGAAACCCGCAATCATGGTGATACGGGGGTCTTGCTCGTATTTGTCTAACATTTCTTTACAGAATGTGAAAAAAGAAACGGAAGGCACATCGTCATCTTCCAATACGATACATTTGTCAACCATAGAAAAAGCCCATTTTTGTGAAATGTATTCCGAAGGGTCGCAACCGTAGTTTTTTTCCTGATACATACGGTGGACTTCGCAATCCCAGTCTATCTGATCTGTCACTTCACGACATGCTTTTATACCGGGCAGGTCGTGTTCGCCACGTGGTCCGTCCTGATAGAGGAAAAGCTTGGAGGGACGGGCATTCCTGACTTGTTCAAACACTTGCGACAGCTGTTGCGGTTAGCATTTATAAGCGATGTTATTTATATTTGCCTCAAATTTTAAACAGGAATGGGTAAAATAACATTTGTACCGGTAGGAGGATTGGCCAACCGTATGCGTGCAGTGGCTTCGGCGGTAATGCTGGCAGGAAAGACGAAAAGTGAATTAAGCATCATTTGGTTTCAGGATTGGGCACTGAATGCACCGTTTTATCAGTTGTTTAAGCCTGTAGACAGGGAAGTGGCTTGTTTGCGGGATGCTTCGCAGTTGGATTATGCATTGTTGGACAGACCTCGTTCCAGGAATTTTCATTTCCCGCTTTTGTTTCAGAAACTGTTTTTCAAGTCTTGCCTGTACGAGCGTTCCATTACTCCTTTATGTAACCGGCATTTTGATTTTGAACGGTGGGTTAAAGAAGGTAGCTGTGTTTATATGGCATCATATACCGCTTTTCAACCTTATGATTATGTATGGATCAGTCGGTTGTTTGTTCCGGTAGACGAGGTTATGGAAGAGGTAGAAAACCGTTGTCGGAATTTTTCGGATGCCATGATTGGTGTGCATATCCGTCGTACAGATAATCTGGCTTCTATCAGGCAAAGCCCTATCGAGTTGTTCTATCAGAAATTAGATGAGAAGATAAAAGAGGACGGCAAGGTGGCTATCTATTTGGCTACAGATTCGGAAGAGGTGAAGCGGGAGATGAAAGAGCGTTATGGCGACCGGATATTCTGTTCCGGAAAAAAGGCAGACCGTGGATCTTTGGAGGGAATAAGGGAGGGTATCACGGATATGTACACATTGGCTCGTACACAAAAAATATATGGTTCTTTTCAGAGTTCATTTTCGGATATGGCAGCTCAGATAGGAGGGACTCCATTGGAGATTTTGAAATTATGAGTTGCGGAAATAAATAATTGTTTTAATGATTATCTGCAAACATTTTTATTTTTGCTCCTCTTCTTTCTATGGCATTTGCCAATTTGTTTTCTATTTTTCCTAATAGCAGCCGTCTGCTCCATTCTATAACAAGCGTTGTCAGACAGATAGAAACAAGTGTTCCCATAAAATACAGAACAAGTAGGTTGCTGTCTGCATAAGGGGTATACCAGGGTTGTAAACAGTGGATAAGAAGTCCTTGAAGCATATATAAGGCAAAAACGTATCCTGCTAGGTAATTGATGATGCGGGATGAAAAATGCCACCGGGTAAACTGGTAGAAAATCATGATAGAGGCGATGATAATCAGTAGATTATTATCTCGGGCGAATCTCAGTATGATATTTCCACTCATTGCTGTAAGCAGGGTATTCAGTATAAAAATACCGGCAAGGCTGCCTGACAAGATTTCCTGGCTATGTCGTTTCATGTTTTCCGGAAGACCATAGATCTTCAGATATTGTCCTATGAGATAAGCTAGTGTGACATTGATAATTCCCTTACCTGTGTCATTTTGAATTTCAAAAAACAGGATTGTCGGGGCAAATATAAAAAAGAATCCCCATAGTAACAGTAGTTGTTCATAACTTTTTTGTGAGAGGTTTTGAACCAGTCGGTTTAAATAGGGTGAGAAACAATAAAGCACTACATAGCAGGTCATAAACCAGTATTTTTTGCTAAGTATCGGTATCAATGAGGAGGCTAGTCCTGTCCAGGTATGCGGAGTGTGAAGCCATATTGTTTCGATCAGATAAGAAACGATGGAATAAAACCATACGACAACCAGCATCTTGAAAAATTTATGTGTATTGAAACGGATTCCGAAATAGCCTGAGATCAGAATGAATAAAGTTACTCCTGTGTTTCCCAATGTATTGACAAATAGTATGAATTCTTTGTTCAGCAAATTACTGGTGTGGAAGGTATTCCCTAGAATATGCATGGATACAATCAGTATGATACTGATAATTCGTAAACATTCTAATCCGGAGTGACGTGTAGCAGCCATTATTTCTTGATTATATAGTGTAAACTCTCTTTAAAAGTGACGGAGCCGCTCAACCACAGGATGGCTGTGTAGAGTGTGCCGGCTATGATCATTTTGCTTGCCATTAATAAATACAGATTGGCAAAGCCGATAGTGATATAATAGGTAGCCGCCATTACCGCGGTAGCTATGAAGGCAAACGGAAGGATGTCTTTCAGCGCTGCAAACAAGCTGAGCCGTATTTGTTTCCATACAAAATAGTGCCATACAAACAGCCAGCAGATATTGATGGATACATACACTATAATCATGGTATGTACGCCGTATGGATAAAGCAGCAGCATGGTTGTTAACTGGATAATGCCTAAGCTGATGGTATTCCACATGTAGATATCCGATTTTCCTTTGCTGATAACTAGGTTGGAATACAAATTGGTTATGGGGATGAATGCGCCACCGATGCAGAGCAACTGTAGGATGGAGGCACTGGGTAACCATTTGTCCGTAATAGTCAGCATAATCAGTTCGGGTGCGATTAATGATAATCCTAACATAGCCGGGAAAGAAATAAAGGCAGTGAAGCGGAGCATCTTCCGGAAAGCGCGTTGTTGGCGTTCCCTTTCATCCGATAAACTGGAAAGTACAGGTTGGGCCACACTGTTGACTGTTCCTGAAATTAATGAATGTCCCATATAATTCCATTTATTAGCTTGAGTAAAATAGCCTACTTCTTGTCCCGAATAGAATTTACCAAGAATAACGGTAAAGATATTATTATTGATGTGGTTGAATATATTGGTTACTACTAATTTGCTGCTGAAAGAAAGCATCCCTCTCAAAGGCTTGAAGTCGAAAGTAAGTGTAGGTCGCCAGGGTGAGAAGCACCAATAACAGATATTAATGGTTCCTACATAGACAATGCTTTGTGTGGCTATGCCCCCAATAGGCAAATCCCAAGCAGGCCATAGTTATACCGATAGTTCCTGAGGCAGTTAATCCGATAGTGACCGCCATTGCCTTTTGCTTGACCATTAAGTTGCGGAACAGGTAAGCACTGTGGGCAATACCCAAACTGGCTACAAAGAAACCGAGGAAAGTGTATCGTGCCAAAGCTGTCAGTTCGGGAGTATGATAGAATTCGGCAATGAGTGGGGCGCAAAGGAACAAAATGAGGTAGAGACAGGCACTTAGTCCGGTACTGAACCAGAATACGGCATTATAGTCTTTGTGGGAGATCTCCCGTTTGTTGGCTAGGGCTGCCGTGAACCCGCTTTCCTGCAAAGAGCCTGCAATAAGGGAGAAGATGGATAGCATTCCCACCATGCCATAATCTTCCGCATTCAGAATGCGTGACAGGAATATCCCGAAAAAAAGATTCAGCAGCTGCTGTACTCCGTTGCTTAGTCCACCCCAGAAGAGGCCTTTTGCTGTTTCTTTCAAGGATTGTTCTGCCATTTTTATAGATAGATTATAAAATAGTCAGGCTGAAAGCAGACGTTTCAGTTGCTTTCAGCCTTTTCTGTATTTGGGTGTATATTATTTCACTTCACTGCCCGGCTTTACCTCTCTTAATAAAGAGGTCACCGCTAAGGTGCCGTCAAAGTTTTCAGCACTCAGGATCATGCCTTCGCTCACCAGTCCGTTCTTGAATTGGCGGGGAGCCAGGTTGGCAATGAATAAAACTTGTTTGCCTACCAGTTCTTCCGGTTTATAATGTTGCGCGATACCGCTGACGATGGTACGGTTCTCCAGTCCGTCAGCAATCTTGAATTTCAGCAGTTTTTTCATTTTAGGCACTACTTCACATTCTAATACGGTACCTACACGGATATCTAACTTTTCAAATTCTTCGAAAGCAATTATCGGTTTTATCGGGTTAGCTTTATAGTTGGCAGCCTCGTTTGCTTTTTTGGTAGCCAACAGTTTGTCTACTTGTGCTTGAATGGTTTCATCTTCGATCTTTTCGAACAACAGTTCTGCTTTATTCAATTGATGCCCTTCTGCCAGCAGATCGGTACGTCCCAGTTGGTCCCATTCAAATGTTTCCATATTCAGCATTTGGCGGAGCTTTTCGCTGCTGAAAGGCAGGAAAGGTTCGAATGCAATTGCCAGATTGGCAACTAGTTGCAATGCTATGTTAAGGATGGTGGCTACACGGTCCATATCAGTTTTTGCCAGTTTCCAAGGCTCTGTATCGGCTAAGTATTTATTACCGATACGTGCCAGGTTCATTGCCTCTTTTTGTGCATCGCGGAATTTGAATACATCCAGTAGCTTTTCTACTTCTGCCTTTACGTCTGCAAATTCTTTTAATGTTTCTTTATCGTAATCGGTCAATTCACCGCAAACTGGAACTTTCCCATCGAAATATTTATGAGTCAGCACTAAAGCACGGTTTACAAAGTTACCATAAACAGCCACCAACTCATTGTTGTTACGTGCTTGAAAATCTTTCCAGGTAAAATCGTTGTCTTTTGTTTCGGGGGCATTGGCTGTCAATACATAGCGCAATACATCCTGTTTGCCGGGGAAGTCCTGCAAATATTCATGCAACCATACTGCCCAGTTGCGTGAAGTGGAAATCTTGTCACCTTCCAGGTTCAGGAATTCATTGCTAGGTACGTTATCCGGTAAGATATAGCTTCCTTCCGCTTTCAGCATAGCAGGGAAAACAATGCAGTGGAATACAATATTGTCTTTTCCGATGAAGTGAATCAAACGGGTTTCTGGATCTTTCCACCAAGTTTCCCAGCTGTCGGGAAGTAATTCTTTTGTATTTGAAATATAGCCGATGGGGGCATCAAACCATACGTAAAGTACTTTTCCTTCAGCACCTTCTACAGGAACAGGGATTCCCCAATCCAAGTCACGGCTTACCGCACGAGGTTGCAAGCCCATATCCAACCAGCTTTTACATTGTCCGTATACATTGGGGCGCCATTCTTTATGATTTTCAAGAATCCATTCACGCAGCCATCCTTCGTGTTTGTCCAATGGCAGATACCAGTGTTTAGTTTCACGCATCACTGGTTTACTGCCACTGATAGCACTTTTCGGATTGATCAGGTCGGTTGGAGAAAGAGATGTTCCGCACTTCTCGCATTGGTCACCGTAGGCTCCTTCTGCATGGCAGTGAGGACATTCACCGATAATATAACGGTCGGCCAGGAACTGATGGGCTTCTTCGTCATAATATTGCATGGAGGTCTTTTCAATGAACTCACTTTTATCATACAGGGTTTTGAAGAATTCGGAAGCTAGTTCGTGGTGTGTTTTTGATGTAGTACGAGAGTATATATCGAATGAAATTCCAAATTCTTTGAATGATTCTTTTATCAAGGTATGATAGCGGTCCACCACATCTTGCGGAGTAATACCTTCTTTCTTTGCACGAATGGTGATAGGTACTCCGTGTTCGTCAGAGCCTCCGATGAAAAGAACATCTTCTTTCTTCAGGCGGAGATAGCGCACGTAGATATCAGCAGGAACATATACACCTGCCAGATGACCAATATGTACCGGACCGTTTGCGTAAGGCAAAGCGGATGTGACGGTGGTTCTTTTGAATTTATTTTCCATTGTATGATGTCTTTTTTTGTTATTTCTACCAGTAACGTGCAAAGTTAGTGATTTTTAGTAAGTATATGGAATAATCAGAAATATTTCTCCCTTAAAATCTCTGACAGGCCGTACTTATTATAAAATATGGTTATTCGGGGGCTTTGTCCGGAAGAAGTGAAAATACAGAAAAATGTTATATCGTGATGCAGTGATTTGCACTTATTTGCATTTAATATAAAAAGGAAAAACACATGAATATAAATGCCCCTTTGTCTATTCGTCGTCGGATGGGTCTTGAAATATTCCGGCGGTTGGAAAATGAGCGTACGGAAGAGCATCAGTTGATAAATAAGCATAGTTATATGCGTTTGGAGGAGTTGAAAGACTTCTTGATAAGGACCGATTTGCATGTGTTCATGGAATTTATTAGATCCATTCTTGTGAGGGATTTCTAGGTAATTATGAGGCTTTTTCTTCGTTAATATCGGTTTTCTTATTGATGGAGCGATTTCTGCTTGTCCCAGTATTCGTGCCGATTATCACCAGGGAAATATTTATGAGAATGATTTTATGGAAGTATGGAATCATAGATTCAAACCTTACCGTGACCGAGAATGGATGAAAAAAGATGAATGTAAATAAAAGGGAATGGCATGCACCTGCGCGATGAAAATGGAGATTTATTGTTCTGTCATTTAAAAAGATTGCAAACACCATAAAAAAGAAAGGAATGAAGAAGATGAAACAGAAGAAAGTATTGGAGCAGAGCTTATGCGGTGTGCTGGCTTTATTGGGTTTTGCTGCTTGTGCTGAAACCTCAGTGGAATATGGAACTCCTACTATGGATTTCTGGGTAAGAGGTAAGGTGATATCTGATGACGGAAAGGCTTTGAAAGACATTCAGGTAATTGTAAAAAATGAGAATGCATATTATAATGATGAAGAAGGGGAGTTGGTCCGGATGAATGATACTATTTATACAGATTCTGGAGGTGATACGAAGAAATTGATATTTAATGATATAGATGGTGAGGCAAATGGAGGAACTTTTAAATCGGATTCTGTCTGTATGAAGGATATGGAAAGTAAACAAATAAAGAAAGGAGACGGAAACTGGTATTTAGGTACTTATGTTTCTAAAGAAGATATAAAAACTGACTTTAAACTATTAGGGATTATGAACATGAAAAAGAAAATGACAGTACATCGGTTATTGTCCGGAGCGTTGGTTTTACTTGGATTCGCTTCTTGCAGTAATGAAGATGAGAATTGGGAGATACGATGTGAATATGGTACTCCTTATAGCAAATTCTTAGTGAAAGGTACAGTGACTTCGGATAAGGATGAGCCTTTGAAAAACATTCAGGTAATACAATTTATACAGATGAAAAAGGAGAATTCAAGACCGAAGACTTGAGTATAGGTGGAATTAATGAACAGAAAGTCTATTTTAATGATATAGACGGCGAAGAAAATGGTGGTGCATTTAAATCAGATTCTGTTTTAATCAAAGATATGAATCAAAAGAAGTTGGAAGAGGGTGGACATTGGTCTCTCCTAAAGGTTCGATAAAGCTATCGAAAAAAGAGAAAAATAGGGAAGATTAATGAACTAAACTTTTCTTATTCTGTTTTTGATGAAAACCTTAGATTGAAAGAATCATGAATACGTGGTATAAATTCATTTTAAATGCACTTTTCTCTAAAAAGAGTGAGGATAAAGATTGGGAAACGACCGATAAGGAAGAGGATGTACTTGCAAATTACATTGAACTGGATTCATTGATGCAGGTCATTTATCATGCAAAGGAAACTGAGCCCGGCAGCTAAACTAGCCGGCCCAGTCTTCTCTATCAAGATTTCTATAGCTTATCGCTTCTGCCAGGTGGATGGAAGTAATGTGTTCGCTGTTGTCCAGATCGGCAATGGTACGTGCTACTTTTAGAATACGACCATATGCGCGTGCCGACAGGTTGAGGCGTGTCATGGCAGTTTGTAATAATTTTAGCCCTGCTTCATTGGGTTGAGCATACAGATGGAGTAACCCGGCTTCCATTTGTGCGTTGCAGTAAATACCCGGATGGTTGGCAAAACGTTGAGCTTGTATTTTCCGGGCCTTGATAACCCGTTCGCGTATGCTTGCACTACTTTCTGCATGATGTTGTTCTGCCATTTTCTTCGAATGGAACCGGAACTATTTCTATTTGGATATCTATGCGGTCCAGTAAAGGACCGGAGATACGGTTCAGGTACCGTTGCACTTGTCCGGGATTACAGACGCAAGCTCGTGTGGGATGATTATAATATCCGCATGGACAGGGATTCATGCTGGCTACCAGCATGAAACTGGCCGGATAATCTAGACTGTATTTAGCTCGTGAGATGGATATATACCTGTCCTCTAGGGGTTGGCGAAGTACTTCAAGTACACTTCTATTAAATTCCGGCAACTCGTCTAGAAAGAGCAAACCGTTGTGGGCCAGACTGATTTCTCCCGGTTGGGGATTGGTGCCGCCACCTACCATTGCTACTTGCGAGATTGTATGATGGGGACTACGGAAAGGCCGGATGGCAATCAGTGAACTGTCTTTTCCTAATTTTCCTGCTATTGAATGTATTTTAGTCGTTTCCAGACTTTCACCCAATGAAAGGGGAGGGAGAATGCTTGGCATACACTTTGCCATCATGGACTTTCCACTTCCGGGTGAACCGATCATAATCAGGTTGTGTCCTCCAGACGCGGCTACTTCCAATGCGCGTTTTACACTTTCTTGTCCTTTCACATCAGCAAAATCGTATGGAAAGCTACTTTGGTGTTCATAGAATTCCTCCCGTGTATTGACGATGCTAGGCTCCAGATTGCGTTCATTATTGAAAAATTCGATGACCTCTTTGATATTTTCTACGCCATATACTTTCAGATTGTTTACTACAGCAGCTTCCCGCGCATTTTGTTTGGGAAGTATGAAGCCTTCAAAACCTTGTTCTCGGGCACTGATAGCTATGGAGAGAGCTCCTTTGACGGGTTGCAGGCTTCCATCTAGGCTAAGTTCTCCGATAATAAGATAGCGTGAAAGTTTTTCTTCCGATACGATTTGGGTAGCGGCCAATATTCCGATTGCTAGCGGAAGATCGTATGCAGACCCCTCTTTACGTATGTCAGCAGGGGCCATATTCACTACAATCTGACAAGTAGGGAATTTATATCCGTTTACCTGTAAAGCGGAAATAATACGTTCATGACTTTCTTTCACGGCCGAGTCCGGCAGACCGACAAGGAAGAATTTTATACCTCGTGAACTATTTACTTCAATAGTTACAATGGTAGCGTCGATACCTTGAACGGCTGCTCCATAGACTTTTACCAGCATTCTTTTATTTTTTATTTTGTCTCTTTCGAGTACGTTCTGCCTCTTTGGCGGCTTTTTCTTTCTCTTTATCTTGTTCTATCAGCTGTTTCACTTTGTCTATCAGTTCTTTGCCGCGTATATCTTGCGTGATGACCCGCTTGTCAGGACCTATAAGTATATTGGCAGGAATCCGGGTTATGCCTTGCTGTTTGACAATGGAATTGTCCCAGCCTTTGAAATCGCAAACTTGTTTCCATTGCGTGGTGTCTCTTTGAATGATTTTCTCCATCCATTCCTTTTTGTCCAAGTCAAGGGAGAGGCTGATAATAACAAACTTATTTTTTTTCAATGCCTTTTGTACGGGTACTAAAGAATCTTGTGTGGCAATGCTTTCTTTGTTCCAGCTTGCCCAAAAATCCAAAAGGACATATTTCCCTTTTACACTGTTCCAGTTGACGGTCTTTCCTTTTTTATCCGTGCACGAGATGTTGGAAACGTAGCGATGTTCTGTCAGTTCTTTTTTCTCACTTAATTTATTCTGGAGATCTATAATATAAGGTGTGTCTTTTATGATACCGCTTAATCCTTTTATCAGTTGATCTATGTGGTTATAGTCAGGAAGCGAGTCCTGTACATAATATTTGTCTATCAGATAGATATTGCTGTACGAGCTTGGGTTGGTTTTAATCAACGAATCCACAGCAGTCATAACAGCTGCCTTGTTATTTTCTAAGGTGCTAAGGTACTGGATATGTTTTGCCAGTTGTGCGTTCTCTCCCTTTCCTTTAACCTCTATCTTTCCGGCCATTCCGTTTAGGGTAACACTTTCTCCTTTATCAGCATATATCGGCAAGATTTGTTTTTCTCCTAATAGTAATGAAAAGATAGTAAATGTGTCAGGGGTAATAGTGTAAGTGAATTTGCCTTTTGAGAGGAGTATGGTATCTAGCTTGTAATCGGGTTCTTGATAAAATACTAATATAGTGTCTGAAGGAAGTCCTTTAATGCTTCCTTCCAAGGTGAATGTATTTTTCTTGCCGCAGCCGCTTGCCAGCACAACAAGAGTGAAAAGAAAGAATAGTAATTTTTTCATTTCAAGATATTTTTTGCGAAAATACGCATTTTGTGGCTAAAGGCAGGTATAAATGAAGGTTATTTTACATAAAAAAGCCGGAAGCTTCATCACGAAGCCTCCGGTTTCAGTCATAATCATCTAAAAAACTAGACAAGATGATATCTAGTTATATTATTTGATAGCATCAGCGTATTTAGCGAATTCGCGATCGTTAGCAGCTTTTTCAGCCATTGAAGGATCTTTTGCGATTGCGCTCTTGATGCTGCTGCTTACCAATGAAGCATTGTTTGTGCGAGCACCAACGATAGCCATCAAGTAGTCAGTCATTGCATCCGGATTCTTGATTGCAGACAAAGTAGCTTTTGCTTTGTTATAGTCTTTAGCCAAAATCTGAGCTTGAGCGGCACTGTTAGTCTTAGCGTCACCGAATGAGTTGACAGCTCTGTCATACTGGCCTTGTTTGATATACAAGTTACCCAAAGCTTCACCGGCAGCATTAGCACCTGTAGCTTTGCCTAAGTAAGTTTCAGCAGCTGCAACATTGCCCTTAACCAATTCGCAAAGACCAAGGTTAGCGTTTACTTCAGGAGCGCTAGCGTTCTTAGAAGCAGCTTGTTTGAAGTAGCTTTCTGCTTTAGCAGCATCACCGGCAGCGAATGCCAATTCACCCAGGTTGTTATAAGCACGGAAATCGTTCGGATAAAGTTGAGTTGTCTTGTTGAAGATAGCTTCTTTGCGGGCGTTGTCGTTAGTCAGTGTAGCAGCGTACAATAATTCTTCTACACTCAATACTTTAGGATCAGAGTTGAATGCTTCGTTGATTTCATCATCGCTACGACCGATGATGTCATAGTTGGCAGTTAAACGGGCACGACGCAACTGAGGCAGGATTTCGTCAGCCAAAGTTTTGTATACAGAAGAGATATTCTTGATTTCAGCTTCTCTTTGTTCAGGATCATTGTACATAGAAAGAACACGCAAGATCAAATCTTTATCCTGCAAGTTTGATTTAGATACCAGTTCTTGGAAGCCTTCCCAGTCTTGTGCAGTGTATTTTGCATCCAGGTTAGTATCAATCTTGCCCTTCTTCAACTGGCGTTCCATATATTTTTCTGTGTTTGCTTCACGGTTTTCAGCCAAACCGGTGTTCAGTTTCACACCACCATCAGGTGAAGCGTATGCAGAAATTTCAATGTTATTCAGTTTGTAGTTCTTGGTGTCAGCATTAATTTCAGCCACTTTCTTATGGAATTCTTTGATATCGTCAGAATTCAATTCGCTGTTGCGCAAGTTAGCTTGCTGGATCAAGAACATGATGTTAGCAGTCTGAGCATCTTTAATGATGCGTTGGAAAGCATCGTTAGCGTATGATGCGTTAGAGCTGGCAGCAGTAGGCAGTTCAGAAGTCGCGATAACGCCATCAGCGATTTTCACAGAAGGAATAGTGTATGATTTCTTTCCTTTTGTAATCTTGAAATCAAGATAAAGTTCAGAGTTTGCCATTTCGGGAACATAGTCGAAAGAAGCTTTCATCGTATAGCTACCACCTGCTTTGTAAGCGATAGTCTGATTGTTTCCTTCTACTTTTTCTCCTTGGAATACAGCAGGCTGGCCTTTAGCTTCGCCACCTTTCCATCTCAGAACGGGGGTAACTTCAACAGTTGCGTTCTTCTTGAAATACTTCTCGGGGAATTTACCATTAATTGTCACAGGCACTTTACCACCGATTGCTTCAAGCACTTCAGGGTTAGTTGTGAAATAGTCAGAAGACAATTCTCCCATCTTGCCGCATGATGACAGGGCAAGGACCAATAAAGCCACTAAGGGCAAATACAACTTTTTAATCATAGTTACTTTATTAATTTAACGTTTGTAATGTAAAATTCGCTATAGTACGTTTTTGTGCGTCTCTTTGGGGACAAAGATAGGAAAAACTCTATTATGTGCTAGCTTCTTAGCCTGCTTTTTTTTCAATTTATCTTAAAATATTTTAGAATATAGAACCTTTATTTACCTTTTCTCTGAATTTGATGTTACGGGGGTGATGTTCTATGATTTCACTGCGTAGCATATTACGGTCTATATGTGTATAAATTTCTGTTGTCCCGATACTTTCATGTCCCAGCATGCACTGTATGGCACGCAAGTTGGCGCCTCCTTCCAGCAAATGTGTTGCAAAAGAATGGCGGAAAGTGTGAGGGCTGATTTTTTTTTTCAGACCTATCCGGGCTGCCAGGGTTCCTTGATGATATGGAAAACCATGATGCGGGAGATGTTCTTCCCGAAATTGCTGATGAAGACAAAATCTTCAAATCCCGGCTTTATTTTCATCAGGTTACGGTCGGTGAAGTAGAGCCTGATTTCCTTGATGGCGCGCGGTGAAATAGGGACCAGCCGCTGTTTGCTTCCTTTCCCTTCCACCTTGATGAAGCCTTCTTCAAAATAAAGTTCGGATAATTTCAGATTACAGAGTTCGGAAACACGTAGTCCGCAACTGTAAAGTGTTTCCAATATGGCTCTGTTGCGTTGACCTTCTTTGGTTCCGCGGTCTATGCTGCCTATCAATAAGTCTATTTCTTCCACCGTCATTACTTCGGGCAGTTTGAAACCTGTCTGGGGGGATTCCAGTAATTCTGTTGGGTCGGATTTCAGGTAATCTTCCATAATGAGGAAACGGTAGAAAGAGCGGATGCCCGACAAGATGCGTGCCTGCGAACGGGGGTGGATGCCGATATCATGTAATCCGGCTGAGAAATCTTCCAGATTTTCAAGCCGGACATCCAGAATGTTGATATTTTCTAATGTAAGATAAGCCAGTAACTTGTCCAGGTCAGTAAGATAAGCATCTACCGTATTGTCAGATAACGATTTCTCCAACTTTAAATATTGCTTGTATTTCACCAATATCTTGTCTGTTTTCTCGGTTCTTTTCATTTCTTTTTTCTACCTTTGTACCCAAATTCCCTGCAAAGGTAGAAAAAGTTCAGATATAGTATAAATATGAAAATACAAATTATTAATGGACCTAATATCAATTTATTAGGCAAACGGGAACCTTCCATTTATGGTGCTGTTTCATTTGAAGACTATCTGGTGGAATTGCGCCGTACTTATCCGGACATTGAAATAGCGTATTATCAGTCGAATGTGGAAGGTGAGATGATCAATAAAATACACGAAGTGGGTTTTGATTATGACGGCATCGTCTTGAATGCAGGGGCTTATACGCATACTTCCATTGCTTTACAGGATGCTATCCGCGCCGTGACAGCTCCCGTGATTGAGGTGCACATCTCAAATGTACATACCCGTGAGGAGTTTCGCCATAAGTCGATGATTTCTTGCGCTTGTGTGGGAGTAATTTGTGGGTTCGGGCTTCATTCATATCGTTTGGCGATTGAGGCTTTGTTGATGAGAAAATAAAAAGTTTAGGTATAATATAAGGTGATAAGATTATGATGTTGAAACAAACAAAAATCGTAGCGTCCATCTCAGATCAGCGTTGCGAGGTAGAGTTTATAAGAGATCTTTTCAAGGCTGGTATGAATGTGGTCCGTATGAATACGGCTCACGCTTCACGTGAAGGTTTTGAAAAATTGATAACCAATGTACGTGAGGTTTCCAACCGTATTGCCATATTGATGGACACAAAAGGTCCCGAAGTGCGTACTACTGCTATTGCAGGCGGCGAGCCTATTCCTTATCAGATTGGTGACAAAGTAAAGATTGTAGGCAATCCTGCACAAGAAACGACCCGTGAATGTATTGCTGTATCTTATCCCGGTTTTGTGCATGATCTTCAGGTGGATGGCGATATTCTGATTGATGATGGTGATCTGGAGCTGCGCGTGATTGAGAAGACAGACGAGTATTTGTTGTGCGAGGTGCAGAATGAAGCTACTTTGGGTAACCGTAAGAGTGTGAATGTACCGGGCGTGCGCATCAATCTCCCTTCTTTGACAGAAAAGGACCGTAACAATATACTGTATGCTATTGAAAAGGACATTGATTTCATAGCACATTCGTTTGTTCGTAATAAGCAAGATGTGCTGGATATCCGCCAGATACTGGATGCATACGGCAGCGACATTAAGATTATCGCCAAGATCGAGAATCAGGAAGGAGTGGACAATATTGATGAAATATTGGAAGTGGCCGACGGAGTCATGGTGGCTCGTGGTGACTTGGGTATTGAAGTTCCTCAGGAACGAATCCCCGGCATTCAGCGTTTGTTGATAAAAAAATGTATTCTGGCAAAGAAACCGGTGATTGTTGCTACCCAGATGTTGCATACCATGATTAATAATCCGCGTCCTACCCGTGCTGAAGTGACCGATATTGCCAATGCTATTTACTACCGCACGGATGCATTGATGCTGAGTGGAGAAACGGCATACGGCAAGTATCCGGTGGAAGCCGTGAAGACGATGGCCAAGATTGCAGCGCAGGCCGAGAAAGATAAACTGGCCGAGAATGACATCCGTATTCCTTTGGATGAAAACTCCAATGACGTAACTGCTTTCCTGGCAAAACAGGCAGTAAAGGCTACCAGCAAACTGAATATCCGCGCCATTATTACCGACAGTTTCAGCGGGCGTACCGCACGTAATATTGCTGCTTTCCGTGGCAAATATCCTGTATTGGCCATCTGTTATAAAGAAAAAACGATGCGTCATCTGGCTTTGTCATATGGGGTGGAAGCTATCTATATGCCCGAAAAGGCTAACGGACAGGCATATTATTTCGCTGCTTTGCGTAAATTGCTGGATGATGGCGTTTTGAGTGAAAGCGACATGGTGGCCTATCTGAGCAGCGGTAAGCAAGGTACTCAGACTTCTTTCCTTGAAATCAATGTAGTGGGAGATGTGTTGAAGTATGCTATGGACTATGTGCTGCCCAACCGCAACCGTTACCTATAAAAATAGAAGATAGGAATGAAAGAAACGGACGCTATTGACGAATATATCCTTCAGCACATTGACGAAGAAAGTGATTACCTGAAGGCACTTTATCGCGATACGCACGTCAAGCTTTTACGTCCCCGTATGGCTTCCGGCCACTTGCAGGGACGTATGCTGAAAATGTTTGTGCAAATGATACGCCCCCGTCAGGTGTTGGAAATCGGGACTTACAGTGGCTACTCCGCACTTTGCCTGGCCGAAGGGTTGGAAGAGGGGGCCATGTTGCACACATTTGAGATAAACGATGAGCAGGAGGACTTTACACGTCCCTGGCTGGAAGGTTCGCCTTACGCCGGCAAGATTAAATTTTATATAGGTGATGCGCTGAAGTTGCTGCCTGGCATGAACATTACCTTTGATTTAGCGTTTGTAGACGGTGATAAGCGGAAGTATATTGAATATTACGAAATGGTACTGGAGAAATTATCACCCGGCGGATACATCATTGCCGATAACACATTGTGGGACGGACATGTATTGGAGGAACCGCATCATACAGATCTTCAGACTATTGGAATAAAGAAATTTAATGATTTGGTAGCTGCCGACAAACGGGTTGAAAAGGTGATTCTTCCCTTGCGCGACGGGCTGACAATCATAAAAAAATGTTGAATAATGTGCTCATAGCTTGCGCTATGAACCCTATGGCATATTAACAAATTAGCAAACTGAATAATTATTAATTATGGAAACGACCAGACAAAATAAGATTTCTCGTTTGATCCAAAAGGAGTTGAGTGAGATTTTCCTGCTTCAGACTAAGTCCATGAATGGTGTTTTGGTGTCGGTAAGTGCTGTCCGCATCAGTCCCGATATGAGTATTGCACGCGTCTATCTCAGCGTGTTCCCTTCTGAGAGGAGCCAGGAAATAGTAAAGAATATCAATGATAATATGAAATCCATCCGTTATGAGTTAGGAACACGGGTACGCCATCAGTTGCGCATCATTCCCGAGTTGAAATTCTTTGTGGATGATTCATTGGATTATGCCGAACGTATAGACGAATTGTTGAAAAAGTAGAACCGGGCGGTGAATTTTCCCTTTTATATAGCGAAGCGTTATCTTTTTTTCCAAGAAGTCGCACAATGCCATTAATGTCATTTCAGCCATTTCCGTCTGCGGAGTGGCTTTGGCTACATTGGCATTGGTATGTACTTTGTCTGTTTTTAACGGCTTCCAGGATCTGGTAGCTACTTTCTTTACGGCTTTTGACCCGGAGCTGAAAATTACGGCTGTCACCGGAAAGGTTTTTGACGGACAAGAAGCGCGTATAGAAGCTTTGCGCCGGATGCCGGAGATCGCTGTTTTTTCTGAGTCTTTGGAAGAGAATGCGATGGTTCAGTATAAAGATCGTCAGACCATGGCGGTGATTAAGGGAATTGAAGATAATTTCGAGGATCTGACCGCTATTGACAGTATTCTTTTCGGCCGGGGGCAATTCGTGTTGCATGATGAAGTGGTAGATTATGCCATTCCCGGCATAGAATTGGTTTCTATCTTGGGAACGGGTATCAAATTCCTCGATCCGCTAGAGATTTATGCTCCCAAACGGGGAGTTAAAGTCAATATGGCCAATCCTGCTTCCAGCTTTAACTCTGCCGATTTATATTCCAGCGGCCTTGTTTTTGCGGTGAACCAACAGAAGTATGACTCTTCTTACATTTTGACTTCCCTCCAATTTGCCCGTAGGTTGTTTCAGTATGACACAGAAGTGAGTTCGGTAGAATTGAAATTGAAGCCGGATGTAGATGTAGGGAGTGTAAAATCGAAGATACAGAAAATATTGGGAGATGATTTCCGGGTGCAGGACCGGTATGAGCAGCAAGCGGATACTTTCCGCATTATGGAGATAGAGAAGCTGATATCTTATATTTTCCTTACCTTTATCCTGATGATAGCTTGCTTTAATGTAATAGGCTCCTTGTCCATGCTGATTATAGATAAGAAGGCAGATGTAGTGACATTGCGCAATTTAGGGGCCAGCGACAAGTTGATTACGCGTATCTTTCTGTTCGAGGGGCGTATGATTTCACTGATAGGTGCGGTGGTTGGTGTGATACTGGGGCTGATCCTTTGCTTTATCCAGCAGGAATTCGGATTGCTTTCGCTGGGAGGTGGTAATTCCGGTGGCAATTTTGTGGTGGATGCCTATCCGGTCAGTGTCCATGCATGGGATATTGTTATAGTTTTTGTCACTGTGCTGGTGGTGGGCTTTCTTTCTGTGTGGTATCCCGTGCGTTATCTCAGCCGCAGGTTGCTGGGCAGGTAATTTATTTATTATTGTTGATACGGCTGATGTTTGTCGGTTTGTACGGTACGGCTTGGCTGCTTTCTTTGTTTTTATTCTTTTCGTCTTTTGGCCTTATGGCTTTATCTGGTTAAGTCTTTTCTTCTTTGTGGTTAACCTTGTTTTACCTTATGGTTAAGCTCTTTTTTATGGTTGTGTACTATAGTCTCTTGCGGTGGTTTGTACAGTCTGATATAGTGGACTGTATAAACTCTTGCAGTAGACTGTACAGTCCACTGCCGGAGTCTGTAGTAGTTAACTGTATGATAAGGGTTAGCTATAAGGAAAAACGACCTTAATCGTCGGAGCAATAGGGCTTGGTACAAGCTTCTTTCCAGGGCGTTTCAGATCTTCTACTTTCAGGGTCCTCAAATCAATTCGTAGCTGCTCACCTGAATAGGCATATCCAGATTATGCAGCACCTTCTCCAGCAAAATGCCTTCCCGATTATCATATTCATAGCCGAAAGTGGCGCGGATGCCTTGCAGGATGAACTGTGTGGCGCGGTCCAAGGCGATAGGCAGGCTGTCTCCTTGCATCAGTGAGCCGGTTATCACACTGGTAAATGTATCGCCTGTGCCGGGATAGTGTGCGGGCAGGTAGGGACACGTTACTTTCCAATAGCGGTTTCCCTGTCTGTCATAGGCGTAAACGGAAGTTTTGCGAGGATCTCCCTGTACGGGCACGCTGGTGATAATAACGATACCGGGGCCGTGCTCCGAAATTTCATGCAGGTAAGCTTTTAGTTCTTCGTCTGTATTCTCCGCTTTATAGGGTTTGTCCAGCAAATAGAACAGTTCGGTCATATTGGGCGTGATGACATCTGCTTTCCGGATGAGGTGACGCATTTCCAGAATCATTTGTTCGTCAAAGTTGGTATATAGCTTTCCGTTGTCTCCTAATACGGGATCTATCATGACCAGGCTGTCGGACTGGCGGAAATCATCAATGAACCCGGATACGATTTGTATCTGGCGGGGAGATCCCAAGTAGCCCGTATAAATAGCATCGAATTGTACGCCAAGTTGTTTCCATTCACTGATAATCTTGGGCATCTCGTCCGTGAGGTCCAAGAAAGAGAAGTGCGGGTATTGGGTGTGGCTGGATAATACGGCTGTGGGCAGAGGGCAGACTTGAAAGCCCATGGATGAGAGGATAGGGATAACGACGGTGAGGAGGATACCCGTCCTGCACCGGATAAATCGTGTACCGCAGCTATCTTCTTTACTTTATTTGTATACATATCTTCATGAATTAAGCGTTATGGATGGTATATATAACAGGTAAACCGGAAGAAAGTTATTCCAATGCTATGCTTTCTACTTTTATGTCCTGCCGACCTAAGAAGATGGAAGCGGATTCCTCGAACTTGTTTTCACTTTCGGTGGTAAGGAAGCGGCATTTTCCTCCTTTTTCGCAACGTGCGTCCATTTCCGGATGGCGGTTTAAATAGTCTCGCAGGCTCCGGGCCACATATTCCCCTTGTGAAATGATGCGGATATGTCCGGGAGTAAACTGTCTTATTTTATCAAGCAGTAACGGATAATGGGTACATCCCAGTATGATGGTGTCAATCATCGGGTCTTTATCCAGCAGCCGGTTGATATGTTGTTTGACGAAATAGTCGGCTCCTTCCGATTGATATTCATTATTCTCTACTAAGGAAACCCACATGGGACAGGCTTCTCCTGTTACCACAATGTCGGGAGATAATTTATGTATTTCCAAAAGATAGGATTCGGATTTGATGGTACCGGCTGTGGCCAGTATACCTACGTGCCGGCTTCGGGTGATTTCTCCTATACATTCTGCTGTAGGCCGGATGACCCCGAGTACTCTGCGGGTAGCGTCTATTACCGGAAGATTGATCTGCTGGATGGTGCGTAAGGCTTTTGCCGATGCTGTGTTGCATGCTAATATCACCAAAGGGCATCCTAGTTCGAACAGTTTGCTTACGGCTTGCAGGGTAAATTCGTAAACAACTTCAAAAGAGCGCGGTCCGTACGGACAGCGTGCGCTGTCTCCCAAATAGATATAATCATATTCAGGCATCAGTCCGCGTATTTTGTCCAGAATGGTTAGACCACCGTAGCCGGAGTCGAATACACCGATAGGGCCGGTTGAAGGGGGGAGAGATGGGATCATGGCAGTATAGCTATATAATACAGGCACGGATTACACGGATGTTCACGGTTCTGAAACCTGTGAAATCTGTGTAATCCGTGCCTGTAAAGGTCTTTAACTTAATTATTTGATTCCTACTTTAGCTTTGACAGCAGCAGTTACATCTGTGGACTGCGCTTCATTTACGTAGGGAATTTCTGTTCTGTTCAAATCAAAGATATAAGTATATCCACCTTCCTGGCCTACTGCTTTGATGGCATCCTCAATTTTCTTGTAGATAGGTTCCATCATATCAGCGTATGATTTCTGCAATTGCTGTTGTGCGTCTTGTTGGAACTGCATTCCTTTTTCCTGTAATTCCTGCAATTCTTTCTGGCGTCTTTCCTGAATGTTCTTAGGAAGGTTGGCTTGTTCCTGTTGGTATTCAGTATATTTTTTGGTCAGTTCATCAGTCGCACGTTTCATTTCATCCTCATATTGTTTCTGCATAGCTTGGATGTCAGTCTGAGCCTTTGTAAATTCCGGCATGACAGTAAGTACATCTGCAGATTTAAGATGCCCGAATTTCTGAGCAAATACACTCATCGGAGCGATAAGTAAAAGTAGTAAAGCAATTTTTTTCAACATAGTTCTATTTTTTATTAGTTATTGCAAATTTGGATTATCGGTTGCAAATGTAGGAAATTAATTTGAATATCCTAATCTTGAGAGCACTTCATTGCTGATATCAATGCTTGGAGATGCGAAAATAATGCTTTGGGCGGAGCCTCTGTCCACTACTGCCGCATATCCTTTTTGTTCTGAAATCTGTTTTACCGCTTCATAGATTTTATCTTGAATAGGTGCGATTAATGCTTCTTGTTTTTTGGCCATTTCTCCTTCAGGACCGAAATATTTCTTTCTCAGTTCGGCTGCTTCCTTTTCTTTTGCTACAATCGCTTCTTCTCTTTGCGTTTTCTGTGCGGCCGACAGGGAAGCCGAGGCTTTCTGGTATTCTTTATAAAGTGTTTCCGCTTCTTTTGCTTTCGCCTCCACCTCACTTTGATATTGTTGTGAAGCTTGATTCAGTTGGGTATTCGCCTGTTCGTATGCAGGAATATTCTTCAGGATATATTCCATATCAATCAAGGCAAACTTTTGAGCGCTGGCTGTGAATACACAAGCCACAAACAATAGAGATAATAGGATAGCCTTTTTCATAATCACTTTGTTTTTAGTTATTAAAACTCTTGTCCTAGGATAAAGTGGAACTGGCTTCCACTATAACGGCTGGAGCCGTTAATCTTGTCGAAACCATATGCCCAGTCAATACCCATCATACCAATCATCGGCAGGAAGATACGGACACCGACACCTGCCGAGCGTTTCAACTGGAACGGATTGAACTTGCTTACATCTGTCCATGCGTTACCTCCTTCAATGAAGCCTAGTGCATAGATACTGGTCGAATTCTCCAGCATCAACGGGTATCTTAATTCTGCACCTAAACGTACGTAAGCGTAGCCTTCACTACCATAAGGGGTCAATGAACCGTTTTCGTAACCACGCAGTGCAATGGTTTCGGAAGCGTAGCTGGTGCTATAGCCTGTCATACCGTCACCACCCATGTAGAATGTTTCAAAAGGTGATTTTTTGTATTTGTTATAGTGACCCAGCAAGCCGAATTCTGCGCGTGTCATAATAACCGGACATTTCTGACCTCCTGTAAGAGCGGTATAGGTCTTTGATTTGAATTTCCATTTGTGGTATTCAATCCAGTTGAACATACTTGCCGCTTCATCATAATCATCTTTACCGTATACCGAGTAGTCCTTGTTACTGAACAATGAGTACGGAGGAGTCAACTGTACGGAAGCCGAGAATTCAGAACCGCGACGCGGGAAAATCGGGTTGTCCGTAGAGTTACGTGCCAGAGTTAGATTCAAACTCAAGTTGTTGCAATTACCGGTTGACATATACTCTCCGTTGTTCAACTTGATATACAGGTAGCTCCAGTCTTTCAATATAAATCGTTGGTAAGAGAGTTCGGCTGACAGGGTAAAGTAGTCATCCGGCCACCTCAAACGCTTACCCCAACCGATGGATGCTCCATACATCTGGATAGATTTGTCGGGGTCATAATAAGACTCGTAGTTGTTATATCCACCATAATAATTACCATAACCGCTGTAATAATTATAATAATTATTCATATAAGCTGAGTTATAGTAGTTACTGCTGATATCTGTCTGTATGGAGTAGAAAGCCGAAACAGAGAATGAATTCGGACGTTTCCCGCCAAACCACGGGTCAAAGAACGATACACTATATGACTGGTAGTAACTACCGTTGGTCTGTCCGCTGATGGTCAATGTCTGTCCATCACCCTGTGGCAGGAATCCGCGGTAGTTGTCACTCTTATGGAACAAGTTGGCCATAGAGAAGTTCGTGAACTTCAAACTTAATTTACCGATAACACCGGTCTGTCCCCAACCTGCCGAGAACTCTACCTGGTCATTTGCTTTAGACTCCAGATTCCAGTTGATGTCTACTGTACCATTGGTAGGATCCGGTTGAACATCCGGCTGGATATTTTCAGGGTTGAAGTGTCCCATTTGGGCTATCTCACGATAGGAACGTTCCAATGCTTCTTTGCTGAACAGATCTCCCGGCTTGGTTCTTAACTCACGGCGTACCACGTTTTCATACAAACGGTCGTTACCGTTGATGCGCACTTTGCTGATAGAGGCCTGAGGACCTTCCTGAATACGCATTTCCAAGTCAATGGAGTCACCGTCTATGTTTACTTCTACCGGGTCAAGGTTGTAGAATACGTATCCTTTATTATAGTAGTAGTTACCGATAGCATCTTCATCACCGGTTAGACGCTCGGTCATTAATTTCTGGTTATAAACATCTCCCTTTTTCATACGGAGCTGTTCGTTCAGCCAGTCCGAAGCATAAATGGTGTTACCTACCCAGGTCACGTTGCGCAGATAGTATTTGTCACCTTCTTCTATTTTCATATACACATCGACGGTACGGTCATCGTATGGAGAAATGCTGTCCACAACAATTTGTGCGTCGCGGTAACCTAATTCGTTGTATTTGTCGATGATATGCTGTTTGTCTTCTTCGTATTTCTCTTCAATGAACTTTTTGGTACGGAAGAGGTTGACAAGTTTGTTTTTCTCATTCGTCTTCTTCATGACACGCTTTAACTTCTTGTCACTCAACACAGTGTTGCCGTCAATGGTGATCTTGTGGACTTTCACCTTTTCTTTCTTGTCAATCATTACATCAACATCCACTTGGTCTTTATTGTCAGCCAAATCACGCTCAACGATGGTCACTTCGGCGTTTTTAAAACCTTTTTCATCGAAATGTTTCTTGATTAATATTTTAGCACGGTCTATCAAGTTGGGAGTAATCTGGCTTCCTTTTACCAAACCTAGTTTGGCTTCCAAATCTTCACGCTCGCTTTTCTTTACGCCGTGGTAACGAATGTCGGCAATACGTGGACGTTGAGCCAGGATGATTTTTAAATAGATCTTGTCTCCAACAATTTTTTCAGCTATGATTTGTACATCAGAGAACAGTCCGTGTCGCCAATAACGTTTTACAGCTGTGGTGATGTCATCTCCCGGAACAACAATGGTCTGTCCTACCGATAGTCCTGAAAGTCCGATCAATACATAATCTTCATAGTTTTTTACGCCTTCTACTTTGATTCCGCCGATTTCATACTTCTTGGGCGTTCCGGAATAAAGTATGACTGGATTGTCGTTTTCTTCTACGTTTGCTTCTTGGGCGTAACTGCCTGTTGAAAAGCAAAATAGGCATGTAAGCGTTAATAGTATAAGTGAAATACGATATAGCATTTTATCTAACTTTATATTTGTTCACTGGTTTTGCCGAAACGGCGTTCTCTTTTCTGATAATCATAAATGGCTTTGCAAAATTCTTCTTCGCGGAAATCCGGCCAGAACGTTTCACAAAAATATAGTTCGGAATAAGCACATTGCCAAAGCAGATAGTTGCTAAGGCGGATTTCTCCTCCGGTACGTATAAGCAAATCTGGATCGGGCATATAGTTTGTACTTAAATGCGCATTTATCAAATTGTCATCGATGTCGTCAATGGCTAGTTTGTTGTTTTGAATCTTGATCGTTATTTGTCTTACCGCTTCTGTTATTTCCCATTTGGAAGAGTAGCTTAAAGCAAGTGTCAGACACATGCCGGTATTGATTGAGGTGTGTTCAATACATTGGTTCAATCGTTCCAGAACTTCTACCGGTAACTTTGCCGTATCACCGATAATGCGAAAACTGATGTTGTTTTTCATGAAAGTTTCTTCTTCAATGGAGTCCATCAGAAGACTCATCAGAGCAGCGACTTCATCTACCGGGCGATTCCAGTTTTCGGTAGAGAAAGTATATAGTGTCAAGTATTTGACTCCCAGTCTAGCCGCTTCTTCTGCTATGATGTGTACAGTTTCTGCACCGGCTTGATGTCCGAAGCTACGTGCCTGTCCACGTTGTTTAGCCCATCTTCCATTTCCATCCATTATAATGGCTACATGGGCAGGTATACGGCTTTTGTCTATTTGCTCTCTATATGGCATGTCGCAATCTATTTTATATGACTCTCTTTGACTTTATTCCTTGGAATCGAATCCCAACTTATTGATTCGTCCTCTCCATACTTCTCCGCTTCGGCTCCATATAATCCACAAAAAGTTATTTTTGTCTATAACATAAGAATAGTTGCCGTCTGCCTGGTTGTATAGATCAGTGAATTCTGTAGGGAAGAATACATATCTTGAAACAGGTTTCCATGTAACGCCTTGATCCGTTGATCCGTAGAATCGGCTGAAAGCGGGAATGTCCTTACCGAAACTTTTACCCGGACCACCGAAAGCGTATAATTGGTCGTTGTAATGAATCATGGCTATATTAGCCAGCTTGGGACAATAAAAACTATCGTATGCGGCTGTAGGATAATCTGCCCAACTGTCTTCTGTAGTCAGTCTGGTCCATACAGTAGAGGTCGTGTCGGTAGCAATGGGATTTTCTCCCATTAGTACCATACGGTCTATGGATTTATTGGTTACCAACGGGTAAGCTGTGTATGATATCTGATTTTTCGGGAAATTGGCCGGAACCTCGCCATTAGTATCCCAAACCAGAGCATCCGTGCTTTCCATAAAATGATTATTGGTGTCTATGGCGTACAATTTGCAGTTATGTTCTGAATGAACGCCGGCAATCAGCTTCTCGAATTTGGTGTTAGTGCCCATCTTGCTCCAGCTTTTTCCATCAGAGGAACAGTACAGGTCATTGTCGGCAAGTATGTATAATTTGTTTCCCCATGCCATGGCAGAAGAATAGTCCGCATTTAGCATATTTTCAGGTAAAGCCTGTAAGGGTGTCCAGGTTCCTCCGTCATTGATGTGGGTGCTTGTAACAGCGGCACCATTGTCTTGCTGTGCGAAAACATAAATATAATCTCCTAATGTGACTGCTTTTTGTGCCTGGATGGTGTTGTCGAAACTACTTCCTCTATGGCTCCACTGCAATGAGTCGGGAACTTGTTTATGTACATTAATCTCGGCTTTATAAATAGGCCCATAGACTCCGCTCATCGCCATAACTTTAAATTGGACAGGCTTTTCGAAATTCAAGGAGTCGGTTTCATTCCACAACGAATCTTTGTCCTCTGCAACAATAAAAACTCCGATACCATCTGATGTTATGCTGACTACAACTTTGCTGATGTCTGTACCGACTGGCAGGGAGTCTACGTTGTAAATATGTCTTGTGCCTTGGTCGATGGCAAAAGGGTATTTGGTACCATCAACGGTGAATGTCAGCGTTGTGTCTTTGCCATTAACCTTTTCGGTATATTGAGTTTCAATTTTATCTTTTATAGCAAAAGCGGTAATGCTTGATTCTGAACTATATTCTGTTTCTACTTCGTTGTCGTCCAAGCAAGATGTAATCATAAAAGCTGCAGTAAGCAGACTTGTGATGACAGTCAAAAACTTTATTTTCATTTGCAAATGAGTCTATTGTTACAAGTCGCAAAAGTAGGAAGATTTTTTTCTATACAGAAGTTTTAGGGCAAGTTTTATATTAATTTATAGATAAACTAGCCCTTTTTCTCGGTCAATCAGCCACATTTTGTCTTTGGTTTTGTGGATGGACGGCATGCATTATTTCTCTTCCAAAGTATATTTTATTCAGTTTAAAGTGTTTTTTTTGAATAGAAGGTGCCTGTATTCCATTGTTTAAGCGTAGTGGAGCCTTTTCTATGAAGGCTTCATCCCATAGCCTGGAGTCTATGAAAGACTGTAATAAAATACTTCCGCCTTCTACTAGAAGTGATTGTATTTTTTTCTGATATAATACTTCCATTATTTGCGGCAGGATATCTTTGTTGAAATCCAACGATATGTATTCTGTTAATGCGTTTGGCTGACAGGGGGATTCCCGGGTAAACACGAATGTCTTTATTTTGCCGTTGAAAAGTTCCAGGTCTCGGGGTAATGTCAATTCTTTGTCTATTACCAGGCGTACGGGATGCTTGCCGTACCAATTCCGGGTGGATAAGGAGGGATTGTCAAGTAATGCCGTGCGTCGTCCTACTAATATAGCGTCATGTTCGGCGCGTTTTTTGTGTACCAGCATGCTGGTCAGTGGATTGGATAGTTTGATCGGTTTTCCTCCTGTGCGGTTTATATCGATGAAACCATCGGTAGATTCTGCCCACTTTAAGGTTATGTATGGGCGTTTGAGTGTGTTGAATGTAATGAAGCGTCTTATCAGGTGCCGGCATTCCTCCTCTAAGACGCCTACGGTTACTTCAATGCCGGCTTTGCGCAGTTTCTCGATGCCTCTGCCGGCTACTTGGGAAAACGGGTCTATGCAGCCTATTACGACTTTGGGGATTCTCTTCTCTATAATCAGGTCGGCGCAGGGAGGGGTTTTTCCATAATGGGAGCATGGTTCCAGACTTACGTAAATGGTTGATTCCTTCAACAGATTTTCGTCTTTAACGGAACGTATGGCGTTTACTTCGGCATGTGCCTCTCCGCAACGGATGTGGTAGCCTTCTCCAATAATGGTATCGTGATATACGATGACAGCACCTACCATCGGATTAGGAGCTGTGTTACAGAGTCCGTTGTGTGCCAGTTGCAGACAACGGGAAATATATTTTTCATCTTTTGTCATAACGATCTTGTTTAAATTCTTACTTTTGCATATAAAATGACACTATGAATCCTGTTGTATCTTACATAAAACAAACCTTGCAGGGGTATTACCCCGATACAGAACTTGTACCTATGGCTAAATTGCTGCTTACACAAGTCTTCGGTATGTCTGTTGTTGAATTGTATGCAGGCAAAGATACTACTTTTTCGGTGAATGAGCGGAAACAGCTGGATGATATTCTGGTTCGTCTGCAAAAACTGGAACCTATTCAATACATAATAGGTACTGAAGAGTTTTATGGTCTTACTTTTGAAGTGAATAAACATGTATTGATTCCACGTCCGGAAACGGGGGAGTTGGTAGATTGGATTATACGGGAACATAAGTATGGTCGGGTTAAAATATTGGATATTGGTACGGGGAGTGGTTGTATCGCTGTTTCTTTGACCAAGAATCTGGAAGAGGCGGAGGTCGTTTCATGGGATGTCTCAGAAAAGGCGTTGCAAGTTGCAGAACGTAATTGCAGGCGGAACGGCGTTCGTGTAACTCTTGAGCAAAGGGATGTGCTGCTTGCTTCTCCTGCCGGTGAGCGGTTTGATGTCATTGTCAGCAATCCACCTTATATTACAGAAAAGGAGAAAGCGAATATGAGTGCTAATGTCTTGGAGTGGGAGCCGGAATTGGCTTTGTTTGTGCCGGATGATAGTCCATTGCTGTTTTATCGGAAAATAGCAGAATTGGGTAGGGGTATGTTAGTGTCTGGTGGAAGGCTTTATTTTGAAATTAATCAGGAATATGGCCGGGAGACGGTGGATATGTTAGCAGGTTTGGAATACAAAAATATAGAATTGAGAAAAGATCTCTTTCAAAATGATAGAATGATAAAAGCGGAGAAATAAGATGAAGGGAGAATTAAGTGAGAATGATTTGAGGTATAAGGCAGAAGCTTATTGCTCTTCAATGGAACGTTGTGTAGTAGATGTAGAGGCTAAATTGTCACAATGGGGAGCCACTCCGGAAATGATGGAGAAAATCGTTCGGCATTTGCAGGATGAGAGATACATTGACCAGAAGCGTTTTTGCTCGGCTTTTGTTCGTGATAAATATCGCTTTAACCAATGGGGCAGAGTGAAAATCAGTCAGGCTTTGCGCATGAAGAAAATCCCTGCGGATGTTATAGCCAAAGGATTGGAGGAGGTAGATGAGCGGGAGTATGTGGAGATTCTGTCTGGCTTGATCGAGCAGAAAAGAAGTAGAGTGAAAGCATGTACGGAATACGAACGGAATGGGAAATTGATTCGTTTTGCTGTTGGTAGAGGATTTGAAATGGAGGCTGTTTGCCGTTGTGTGAAACAAACCGGAGAAGATGATGTCTATTTGGACTGATCTTTGGAATTTATTTTTCCCACATAGTTGTCTGCTTTGTGGGCGGCAGCTTATATCAGGGGAGAGAGTGCTTTGCTTGAAATGCTTGTCGAGGCTTCCGCGTACTCAATTTCATTTACGGAAAGATAATATTGTAGAATGTAACTTCTGGGGAAAAATACCGGTGGAGCGTGCCACCTCTTTTCTTTATTATGCAAAGGGAGGAAATGTCCGACAGTTGTTGTATGAACTGAAATATCATGGTAATCAAGAAGTGGGTGAAGTGATGGGGCGGATGATGGCATCTGAACTTATGTGCTCTCATTTTTTTGATGGGATAGATTTGATTGTTCCTGTTCCGTTGCATCAACGTAAAAAACGTTTAAGGGGGTATAACCAAAGCGAATGCCTGGCAAGAGGAGTTTCGGTGGTGACAGGTATTCCTATGGATACTAAAGTTGTGATAAGAAGCAGGTATACTGACACACAGACGCATAAAGGACAATATGCAAGATGGGAAAACGTGCGAAATTTGTTTGCCTGTATTTTCCCTGACAGCTTGGAAGGAAAGCATCTTTTGTTGGTGGATGATGTGCTGACAACAGGGGCTACGGTTGTTTCTTGTGCTGATGCCTTTCGTGGCATACCCGGATTGCGTATCAGTGTGCTTACTTTGGCATTGGCAGGGGAATCCTGATAACAACAACTATTTTTTAGAAAAATACCTTGTCCGATTTTTCATTATCTCGATGTATTTCTATATTTTTGCACAATATTTATCAGATATAGTTGAGTTATGAAGACTTTAGAAAAATTATTCGCAGAGAAATTACTGAAGATTAAGGCTATCAAGTTGCAGCCGGCTAATCCTTTTACTTGGGCATCCGGTTGGAAGTCGCCTTTTTATTGTGATAACCGCAAAACTCTTTCGTATCCTTCTCTTCGTAATTTTGTGAAACTTGAGATTAGCCGTATTGTCCTGGAGAAGTTCGGTCAGGTAGATGCTATTGCCGGTGTGGCGACAGGGGCTATCCCTCAAGGAGCTTTGGTGGCTGAAGAATTGAATCTGCCGTTTGTGTATGTTCGTTCTACTCCGAAAGACCATGGCTTGGAAAACCTGATTGAAGGTGAACTTCGTCCTGGTATGAAAGTCGTAGTTATTGAGGACTTGATTTCAACTGGCGGCAGCAGTTTGAAAGCTGTTGAAGCTATCCGTCGTGACGGATGTGAAGTGATTGGTATGGTCGCTGCATTTACTTATGGTTTCCCGGTGGCAATTGAAGCGTTCAAGGAAGCAAAAGTGAACTTGGTTACTCTGACTAATTATGAAGCTGTATTGGATTCGGCCTTGAAAACCGGATATATTAATGAAGAGGATGTTCCTGTTTTGGATAATTGGAGAAAGGATCCGGCTCATTGGGAGGCAGGCAAATAAGTTATAGTTTTAAAACAAATATAATATGAAGAGAACCGTTCGGGAATTTTTATGGATTTCCGGATTGTTCTTTTCGTGTTTTTAGAGAGCAGGTATTATGGCACAATTTGAGAGTAGTGTGAAATATGTTCCTTATAGTCAGGAGCAGGTGTTTAATAAGTTGTCGGATTTAAGTAACTTGGAATCTGTACGTGATAAATTGGCTGACAAGGTACAAGGTATGGAGTTCGACTGTGACTCTTTAAGTTTTACGGTACAAGGCATAAGCATTACTTTGCGTATAATAGAACGTGAACCTTATAAATGTGTTAAATTCGAAAGTGAAAAATCTCCGGTCCCTATGAATTTGTGGATTCAGATTTTGCCTGTAGAGGCTGGGCAGGCAAAACTGAAAGTAACTATTCGTGCAGAAGTGAATATGTTTATGAAGGCGATGGTTACTAAACCTTTACAGGATGGGGTGGATAAACTGGCTGAGATGTTATCGATGATTCCTTATTAAAAAATAAAGAAAAATATGGCACAGAAACTTTGGGAAAAAAATGTCCGAGTAAATGAGGAGATAGATCGTTTTACAGTAGGACGTGACCGTGAAATGGACCTTTATCTGGCTAAACACGATGTATTGGGCTCAATGGCACATATCACCATGTTGGAAAGTATTGGTTTGCTTACGGCCGGAGAATTGGAAATGCTGTTAGCGGAATTAAAGAATATCTATGCTTCTGCCGAAAAGGGAGAGTTTGTAATAGAGGATGGTATAGAGGATGTACACTCGCAAGTAGAATTGATGTTGACGCGTAAGTTGGGAGATGTCGGGAAGAAAATTCATAGTGGACGTTCACGCAATGACCAGGTGCTGGTGGATTTGAAGCTGTTTACTCGTGCGGAATTAAAAGAAGTGGCCGAAGAGGTGGAGCAACTTTTTCATGTGCTGATTTCTCAAAGCAATACATATAAGGATGTGTTAATGCCGGGTTACACTCATTTGCAGATAGCGATGCCTTCTTCATTTGGCTTGTGGTTTGGTGCATATGCAGAGAGTTTGGTGGACGATATGATGTTTCTGCAGGCCGCATTCAAAATGTGCAACCGTAATCCGTTGGGGTCTGCTGCCGGTTATGGTTCTTCTTTCCCGCTCGATCGTGAGATGACCACCCGCTTGTTGGGATTTGATTCGATGGATTATAATGTGGTGTATGCGCAGATGGGACGTGGCAAGATGGAACGTAATGTAGCTTTTGCTTTGGCTTCTATTGCCGGAACCGTTTCTAAGATGGCTTTTGATGCTTGTATGTTCAGTAGCCAAAACTTTGGCTTTGTAAAACTTCCGGATGAATGTACTACCGGCTCCAGTATAATGCCTCATAAAAAGAACCCTGATGTCTTTGAATTGACACGGGCAAAATGCAACAAGCTGCAGGCTCTTCCTCAGCAGATTATGATGATAATGAACAATCTGCCTTCGGGTTACTTTCGTGATTTGCAGATTATAAAAGAAGTATTCTTGCCTGCGTTCCGGGAGTTGAAGGAATGTCTGCAAATGGCTGCCTATATTATGGACAAAATTAAAATCAACGAACATATTCTGGATGATGACCGTTACCTTTATATATTTAGTGTGGAAGAGGTTAACCGTCTGGCTTCTGAGGGCATGCCATTCCGTGATGCTTATAAGAAGGTGGGCCTGGATATAGAAGCCGGCAAGTTCACCCATGACAAGAAGGTACATCATACTCATGAGGGTAGTATAGGTAATTTGTGTAATGACAGAATTGAAAGCTGATGCGGCAAGTAGTGGACGGATTTAATTTCTCAGTCATGGAACAGGCTGAACAAGCCTTTTAGGTAGATAGAAATAATTGTAAAACGTAATAGCATGAAATATCAACCTTCGGCAGACCGTTATAGCAAAATGCAGTACAAATACTGCGGAAATAGCGGCTTGCTTTTGCCTCGTATCTCTTTAGGCTTGTGGCATAATTTTGGCAGTGTGGACGATTTCGGTGTGGCAACCGATATGATTAAATACGCTTTCGATAATGGGGTTACGCATTTTGACTTGGCTAATAATTATGGCCCCATTCCGGGAAGTGCTGAGATTAATTTTGGTAAAATCTTAAAGGAAAATTTTCAAGGTTATCGTGATGAATTGATTATTTCCTCAAAAGCAGGGCATGAAATGTGGGATGGACCTTATGGAGGAAACAGTTCGCGTAAGAATTTAATGGCCAGCATTGATCAAAGTTTGCGTCGTACCGGTTTGGATTACTTTGATATATTCTATAGTCACCGTTATGATGGGGTGACTCCTGTTGAGGAAACAATGCAGGCATTGATTGATATAGTGAAGCAAGGAAAAGCATTGTATGTGGGTATTTCAAAGTATCCGCCTATGCAGGCAAAGGTGGCTTATGAAATATTGAGAAGTGCCGGTGTGCCGTGTTTGATCAGCCAATATCGTTATAGTATGTTTGATCGTGCTGTGGAGGAGGAGGTATTGCCGTTGGCTGCAGAACAAGGCTCCGGTTTTATTGCATTTTCGCCTTTGGCGCAAGGCTTGCTGACTAAAAAATATCTGCATGGTATTCCGGAACATTCTCGTGCGGCCCGTTCTACCGGATTTTTGAAAGTAGATCAAGTGACAGAAGATAAAGTGGAAAAAGCACGTCGGCTGAATGAGGTGGCTGTACGCCGTGGGCAGACTTTGGCTGAGATGGCATTGGCATGGGTCTTGAAAGACGAACGAATGACTTCTGTTATTGTGGGGACAAGTTCTGTGAAACAGTTGGCAGATAATCTTCATGCATTGGATAATTTGAACTTTACTAATGAAGAATTGGCCGAAATAGAGGGAATTTTACGATTGTAAATAAAAAAATGGGTGTAAAGTTTGGTTGGTATTATAAAATGG
>VOFH01000312.1_pt1 | contig 55711 bp, 91 predicted proteins | sample 5384091 | NCBI WGS metagenome assembly VOFH01 (sample SAMN12384727, study PRJNA508395) | human gut metagenome | isolation source: healthy gut G | host: Homo sapiens | reverse complement strand
ATTGAGGTTACAATGAAGCCTGATGAGGAGAGTAATTACACACCAGAGGAAAAGGCTACATATCCGAAGATTAAGGATTATGTGAAGAACAAGTATGGTGTGAATGTGCATACTTCTTATATTGCACAGGTTAAGCGGATGTGTGGACTGGATATGGGCGAGAATTATAATAAGTCCAAGAAAGAGAATCCAGAAGTAAATCAGTGTCCGCAGGAAAAGGTGGAGTATATTAAGGATGCACTGAGGCATTTTGGATTGAGATTATATGAATATAGATAAAATCTTAAGTGATGAGTACTATACTTTTTGGAAAACAATCATAATGTTGCATTTTATTCATTATCCATAGGCTTAGAAGAGTATTTTGAAACATATCATCAGGTATGCGTATATCTTTCAGAGTATGAGAGAGATGATAAAGAGAAGATAAATTATAAAGCAGAGAAAAACGGCATAGGATATATTAAGAGTTATTTGAATATTGCTATACACATTCAACATTTCTTTGAACTCGAAACCAAAAGACTTTTAGAAAAAAGAGCATGTCTTATTTGCTGTAGATGACAAGGGCGACCCGATTATATTGAATAAACTGCTTAAGAATATTAGCCTAAACAGTGAGGATACGAAAAATTTAAAGTCAGTTGAATTTTCGGAGGCGATAGATAGATTAAAAAAAGTTGGTAGAAAATGGAATACTTACTGATGAAGTTGCTATATTGTTTGTTAGCAATTATAAATTATTAAAAGCCTTGAATAATCTTCGTAATACAATCATTCATAGAGGAAAGAGGATAATGAAATATTGTGAATTAGATGATTTCTTTTCAATATGTTCTTCCATTTGTGAGAGATGTATTAAATTGTCATTATTATAGGTGGCATCTTAATCAAATAAAAAGTAAAGGAGTTTATGATTCCATTTGTAAAATTATTGATGAGGGTAAGAAAGCTACAATAAGTTATTCTAAAATAGCATTTCAAAAAGAACTGGCAAGATGTAATCTGTTTGTTTATAAAAGTAATATTCAGAAAGGAAAGAGAAAGAAGAAAATATAAAGCGTATAATAGCAAGACGGTTAAGTCCACATTTAGATGAGCGTTATATAAAAGATGCTAAGTGTCCATGCTGTGATAATAAAACAATATTTAGTGGCAGGGATGTTATTGGGTTCGACATAGATGAACTGGGAGATGAAACCTCAACAGTTGGAGGTTTTCAGATTATTCATGTTCCTATATATGCCGAATATACGGAGTGTGGTCTATGTGGATTTACCTATAATGACTTTATCGAAATTGAATAAGGTGTGTTCAAAACTTGTGAGTATTTGACACCGCTTCGCTCATGACGGTAAATCAAGGGTTGAGGTGGTGTCATTTCTTATATTCATAGGCATTTAAGAAGAAGGTTGGAATATACCTTTTTTTCTTTGCTTTTGCAGTAAAGGTCAAACCACTCGCCTTTCACTAAAAACCATTTTTAGTGCATACTTGAGAAAACCAATAGATTTTTCAAGGAGGACTAAAGACTATGGATCATTGTACTCACGAAGTCCGTGCAGAGCTGTGGTTCTGCACCAACAACACTAAGGACGTCTACAAGGATATGCAGGCAAACCCGGAGATCGAGATTTCCGTTTCAAGCCCGGAGTATGCATGGATCCGCCTGCACGGCAAGGCTGTGTTTGAGAACAACATGGCTGCCAAGGAAATGTGCATCCAGAACCCCATCGTGAAAGGTCAGTACGGCGAGGCTGCCAACCCCATCTTTGAGGTGTTCTATCTGGATAATGCCCACGGCGTTATCGCTGACTTCTCCGGAAACCCTCCCTACGAGTTCTAAGGAAATAAGACAGAATATTGCAATCTTTGAGGCGGGGGCAACTCCCCACCGGCGGTAAAGTCCGCAAGCCGAAAGGCACGATACGGTGCAATTCCGTAACCGACGGTATAGTCCGGATGAAAGAGGATAGAAGAATGCCCGATAGTCTATCACAGCCATCGGGCATTACACGATCCCGGCAATACCCGCAGTGCATTAGAGGTGTTCTGCCTGTATGAAGCGGATGGCGAGTATTTTGACATCAGTGACCCGGCACACATCGTCCGGGACAGCTTCACCATTGGAAGAGAAGCACAGGAAGCACCGGGCTACTATGTGGGGGAAGGCTGCATCGGCTGCAAGCTGTGCTATTCCGTCTGTCCCCAGAAGTGTATCGACATCACAAAGAAGCCGGTAGTTATCGACCAACACCATTGCTTGCATTGCGGGCAATGTGCGAAAATTTGCCCCAAACAGGTTATCGAAAAGAGGGTTTGACTATGAACCATAGGGAAAAAGACAGTTTCTCATTCAGGCACTTTTTGAAAGAACGCCCGGAATATCGGGATATGAGGATTCCAACAGAGCCGGAGAGTCAGCGTCAGCTTTTGCGGGGACTGATGAACATTCGTGCGTCCCGGCGCACGGACGGGGCGTTTCTGAAAACTCAGGACGAATATCTGCAAGCTGAAACCGCCGCAAAGGGTATCACGGATATTGCCGACCTGACACCCATTCAGCCGGGGCTGTATCTCTGGCAGGGCGATATTACCACGCTCCGCTGCGATGCCATCGTCAATGCGGCAAACTCCGGCATGACCGGCTGCTATATTCCCAACCATCGCTGCATTGATAACGCCATTCACACTTTTGCAGGCGTGGAACTGCGGCTTGCCTGTGCGGAGCTGATGGGGCAGCAGGGCTATCCCGAGCCCACCGGACAGGCAAAAGATCACCCCTGCATTCAATCTGCCCTGCAAATATGTCCTGCACACGGTTGGGCCGATCATTGAAGGGGTGTGACACGGCGTGACCGGGAGCTGTTGGCCTCCTGCTACCGCTCCTGCTTGAGCTGGCGGCGGAAAGTAGTCTGGAAAGCGTGGCGTTCTGCTGCATTTCCACGGGAGAGTTCCATTTTCCAAACGAGCAGGCGGCGCAAATCGCCGTGGAAACCGTGAAACAGTTTATGAATAGAAATACCAGTGTAAAGAAGGTGATATTCAATGTGTTCAAGGATTTGGACAAAGCCATATACGAAAAGCTGCTCCGAGCAGATTGAGCGATTGAAAGCTGCATTGCAGGACTGTGACGCCGTGGTGATCGGTGCCGGAGCCGGTCTTTCCACCTCAGCCGGATTTGTTTACACCGTCGAACGGTTTTGAAAAATACTTTTCCGACTTTGCGGCCAAATACGGCATCCGGACATGTATTCAGGCGGCTTTTACCCCTTTGCCACGCCGGAGGAGCATTGGGCTATTGGAGCCGATACATCTATATCAACCGCTATATGGATGCCCCCAAACCGGTCTACGATGACCTTTTGAAGCTGGTGTCTGACAAGGATTATTTCGTGCTGACCACCAATGTGGATCACTGCTTCCAGAAAGCAGGCTTTGATAAAAAGCGGCTGTTTTACACGCAGGGCGATTACGGCCTGTTCCAGTGCAGTGAGCCGTGCTGCCAGGAGACCTTTGATAACGAAGCCGCGATTCGTGAAATGGTCAAGCGGCAGCAGAATATGAAAGTACCGACAGAACTTTTACCCGTCTGCCCTCACTGCGGCAAGCCTATGACCATGAATCTCCGCTGCGATGATACCTTTGTGGAGGACGAAGGCTGGCACAAGGCAGCGGAGCGGTACGAAAAATTTTCTCCGCACTCGAAGTGAGCAGAAAATTCTCTTTCTGGAGCTGGGTGTCGGCTACAACACCCCAACCATAGTGAAGTACAGTTTCTGGCGCATGGCTCATGACTGGAAAGATGCCACTTATGCCTGTCTCAATTATGGAGAGGCGTATGCGCCTGACGAAATCAGAAAGAAGTCCATTTGTATCAATGGAGATATTGGAGAAATCCTGTCTCAGATTTAAGAAAAGTCAATATTGTTCTTAACATGGGCGTTTCACTTTAACCAGTGGATGCCCTTTTTTTCATACTCATTTTCAAAGGAAAGGAGGTCTTGTAATGGCTGTATTCAGAGTTGAAAAAACGAAAGACTTTACCTCATGTGCAACCATCACCTGCGGAATATGCATCCTATGCTATATCGCGCTCTCCGAATAAACATCAAGATTTTGAAAATAATAAAGTGAAAATTCCGATGTTTGTATTGAAAACATGTCACGAATAGTATATAATATTCGTGACATCATGAAAGGAGGCACAGCTGTGGACAATGGATATATGCAGGAAATACGAGCGCGAATTCTTGCTGCTGAGGATGGTGCAGTTTTTGTTGCTCCTGATTTTGCAGATATTGCGGACACCGCAACAATTCGCCAAGGATTGAAGCGGCTTTACCAATCTGGCATTATCCGCAGAATTATCAGAGGCATTTACGAAAAGCCAAAGTACAGCAAACTGCTTGATGAATATGTAGCGGCCGACCCGGATGCAGTTGCCAAAGCATTGGCACGGTGTTACCACTGGACCATTGCCCCGTGCGGAAATACGGCCCTGAACCTGCTGGGGCTCTCTACACAGGTAACGGCGGTCTGGTCCTACATCAGCGACGGTCCGTATAAGACCTATGAGTGGAATTCCACGAAGTTGGAATTTAAGCACAGGACCAATAAGGAAATCACGGGTCTGTCTTACATGACGAGTTTGGTGATCCAGGCGCTGAAAACTCTGGGAAGGACCAACGTGACGCCGGAGATCATACAGACGCTTTCTGAAAAGTTGTCCGAGGCTGAAAAGCAAGCCTGTCTGAAAGAAGCAGCGGAATCTACAGATTGGGTTTATGACACAATCCGGAAAATGTGTGGAGGTGACATACAGTGAGAAATATAGCACGGTTGCCGGAAAGCGACCGGCGCGAACTGTTCCGAAATACAGCCGATAAGATGGGTTTGAATGATGCCATCGTAGAGAAAGATTTTTGGGTATGCTTTACGCTGGATTATCTGTTCCACCGCTGCCCGTGGAAAGAGACTATTACCTTCAAAGGCGGCACCAGTCTTTCCAAGGCATTCAATCTGATCAGCCGCTTTTCCGAAGATATTGATCTGATTCTGGATTGGCGGGTGCTGGGATACGGTAAGGACGAACCATGGGAAAAACGTTCCAACACCAAACAGGATACGTTCAACAAAGAAGCCAATGCTCGGGCAGAGGTTTTTCTTGCGGAGCAGTTTTGTCCCACCATTCAGGCAGAACTTTCTCAGGAGCTTGGCTGTGAGGCGAATATTTACATAGACGAAAAGGACAAACAGACAGTTACCTTTGCCTATCCGCACCTGTTTACAAATCCCGCTACCTTGCAGGTTATTCGTTTGAGATCGGTGCGCTGGCCGCTTGACGCCCGCAAAAATCGCTCGGATCGAGCCCTATGCCGCAATCTATTATCCGAAAGTCTTTGCACAAAAAGGATACGGCTATTCTGACCGTTGCGCCGGAGCGGACTTTCTGGGAGAAGGCAACGATTCTGCACCATGAAGCCAACAGACCCGAGAGTTCGGAAATGCCGCAGCGTTATTCCCGGCACCTTGAAGCTTGTTCCCCGGAGTATCGCTTTGCAGCATTGGCCGCAGATTACGAAGCAATGAAGGATATGCTCTATGGTGATGTGCCGACCTTTGAGACTGTCATGAGCGCAGTCAGCGAATTAGAAAAAAAATCAACGCACTGTAACAACCTAATATTATAAAGCCACCGGCTAAGCCGATGGTCTTGACTCGTGAGCCCGGCAGGTAGAAGAAACGTTGTCACTGATAAGGATTTGACCAGAGACGGTAAAAGGAAGTATAATTGGACTGAGAGAAAACAACAGGAGTGACAATATGGTAAAAATCAAGTACATTCATCTCAGTCAGGAACCTTTGACATCAGTGCGGCAATGCTTCATATCATCGCCATGACATTTATGCTGATGGATCATCTCTGGGCTACGCTCCTTCCGGCGCAGGACTGGCTGACCTGTGTAGGAAGGCTCGCGTTTCCCATCTTTGCATTTATGGCAGTGGAAGGATATTTTCACACGCACAGCTTTAAAAAGTACATTCTCCGGCTGCTGCTGTTTGCGGTGCTGACGGAGATCCCCTTGATCTGATGTATGGCGGAACCTGGTTTTATCCGTTTCATCAGAATGTGATCTGGACGCTGTTGATAGGACTGTCTGGAATCCATTTGATGGAAAAAGTTCGAAAAAAAGCGGAAGCTGTGGATCTTTTTGCCGACGGCGGTTCTGGTCATGCTGGTTGGAAGTGCGCTTGGGACGGTAGGAATGGCAGATTACTACGGTGCCGGTGTATTGACACTGTTTATTTTTATTTTTCCGGGGAAGAAAATGGTGGTGTTTTTCCGGACAGCTTCTGGCGCTTTATTGGGTCAACGTAGAGCTTCTGGGAGGTCTGATGTACCCCATCCGGCTTTTGGGGATGGACTTTGAACTCTGCCAGCAGGGACTTGCATTGTTTTCATTGCTTCCAATCTGGCTGTATCGCGGACGGCAGGGCTGCCATACGAAAGTCTTCCAGTATAGCTGTTATGCATTTTATCCGGTCCATATGCTGCTTCTTGCATTGGTGTTGAATTATGTGAATCGATAATGATAAGATCTGCGGCTGCAGGGAATACGACCCTGCAGCCATTTGAAATCTTGTGGCACATATAAAAAAGAGCGGTAGGATCGTTTCCTTTATTTTAAATATTCATCCATCCACTTAATGATCTCCGTCATACGGTCGATCCTGTTTTCCGGCTTTCCGCCGCGGGAGAGCTCATGGTTTTCTCCATGGAACAGGCAAAGCTTCGACGGGCAGCCGTTCCGCTTGATGGCGCTGAACATGGCGAGTCCTTCCGCCATATAGCAGCGGTAGTCCTCGTCGGAGTGGATAAAGAGGATCGGGGTCTTGCAGTTGGGGGCATACTGGAGCGGGGACTGCTTCCAGAGAAGCTCCACATTCTCTCTTGTATTGGCGCCCTGGTTGTTTACGATAAAGGTGTGGCCGATATCGGAGTTGTGCTCAAAGGATACCCAGTTGGAGATGGAACGCTGGGATACGGCTGCTTTGAAGCGGTCGGTGTGGCCCACGATCCAGTTGGTCATGAAGCCGCCGTAGGAGCCGCCTGCGACACCGAGGTGTTCCGGATCGATCATCGGGTACCGTTTCAGGACTTCATCCGTGAAATCCATCAGGTTCTGGTAGTCCACGGTCCCGTAGATGCCGTTGATGTTTCCGAAATCGGTGCCGCGGCCGTCAGATCCTCTCGGGTTGCAGAAGAACACAAAATATCCGCGGTTTGTCCACATCTGCATCTCATGATAGTAGACATCTGAATAAACGGTTCTAGGACCGCCGTGGATATTTAAGATACCGGGATAGGACTTTCCTTCCTCGAAACCTGCCGGTTTTAAGACCCATCCGTGGATCTCATAGCCGTCGCTGGCGGTGAAAGGAGAATGCCTCCGGTGTCTGTACATCATATTCGTCGGTGAGCCAGTCATTCATGTGGGTCACCTGCTCGCCGTCTACAAAGAGTTCCGCAATGTGGAGTCCGTGGAATTCCATGGAGGCGATGTGTCCGCCAGCGAGATCGAAGCTGTCGCAGGAGCTTCCTGCCGTCAGCGGCCCGGAGACAGTGCCGCCCCGCGAGATCTTATAGAGATGGGAAAAAATCTTCCACGGTGGAAATATAGTAAAATGCTCCGTCCACAGCCTTAAATGTCTGTCCTGCGCCGAATCTGGAATCGGAGCCCACGGAGGAACCGCCGATGGAAGATTCATAAGGATGGATCAGCTTCATGGATCCGTCCGCGAGATCCATATGGTAGAAGTCACAGTATTTCGTCGTATCCTTATAGGGTAGTCATCCGTTGCCGCAATGAGTGCAGTCTTTTTCGTCTAAGAGGGAGACAACTCCGGTGCGCATGGAATCCGGCGCGATCAAGGTTTTTGTCTCTCCGGTGGAGAGGTTATAAAGATAAACGCCCGGACGGATTCCCATGACACTCTGTTTCCACGGATATGCCTTGTAGAGCAGGAGGTTTCCAAGGACAGAATACTGGGAACAGTCGGTCCAGTCGTCCGCCACGTAAGTGAGTTTACCGGATCCCATATCATAGATGGCGTAACGGTTCCTCTTCGCGTTCGTGTATCCCTGACCATTGCCCCAGAACGGAAGCTCGTCGAAGACCTCGTAAGATTTCTTTCTCGTATCTCTGTAATTATCATGACGGATCGTCAGAAGGTAACGTCCATCCGGGAGAAGGCGGATCCCTGTGACAGTAGCCGGAATGGACGTGATGCACTGGGCCTCTCCGCCGGACGGAGAGATCTCATAGAGGAAAGAAGTTCCGTTCTCCTTTTCTTTTTTAAGGCGGCAGTCCGGGCTGCGGTAAAGATCAGGGTATTCTCCGCGGTCCAGCTCCAGCTCTTCGCGTCACCGCTGCAGGTGACACGGGAGACAGTCTTCTTCCCGAGATCATACAGGTACAGGTCAGACAGATAGCCATTGGTCTCCCGGTCCGGTACGGATACCGTGAAGGCGATCTTCGTTCCATCGGGTGAGAAATGTGGGTTGCTCAAAAACGGAACTTCAGGAATGTGTCGATCTCAATCTTCTTCATCGTCATGTCCTCCATAATTAGTATTTTGTAACAGGAAATCCGAGGAATTCCCTATTATACAAACAGGCACTAATGTGCCAATGATGCGCACTTGCGCAAAAATGCAGGTCAGATGCATCCATCCACAGAATCTGCCGGGCTGACCCCGGAAGATCATAGGCCGGAAGGCACTGGATCGCTATGAAATGAGTATAAATACTCAGAGTGGAATGTGTCAAGGAAAAGTGGAGCAGGGGTATCCGGAAAAAGTGCCATATCAGAAAAATGATGTTAGAATATTTTAGACTATGTATAATGCGCACGAAAAGATCCTTGGGACTGGTGCACGAGAGATAAAAAAGAGCGAGATGCGAAGAGAAAGGAAGCTGAACCGATGTCAGGACATAATAAATTTTCCAACATCAAACATAAGAAAGAGAAAAATGACGCAGCAAAGGGTAAGATCTTTACCGTAATCGGAAGAGAGATCGCTGTTGCAGTTAAGGAAGGCGGCGCAGATCCGGCCAATAACAGCAAGCTCCGTGATGTGATCGCCAAGGCCAAGGCCAACAACATGCCCAACGATACCATCGACCGCGGTATCAAGAAAGCAGCCGGTGACTTAAACTCCGTAAACTACGAAAACTTAACATACGAGGGATACGGTCCGAGCGGTGTTGCGATCATCGTGGACACGCTGACTGACAATAAAAACCGTACCGCAGCCAATGTAAGGAGCGCCTTTACCAAGGGCGGCGGAAACGTAGGAGCCCAGGGAAGCGTATCCTTCATGTTCGACAGAAAAGGCCAGATCATCATCGACAAGGAAGAGTGCGAGATGGATGCCGACGAGCTGATGATGGCGGCTCTGGACGCCGGAGCTGAGGATTTCTCCGAGGAGGAGGACAGCTACGAGGTTATCACAGATCCGGACAACTTCAGTGCAGTCCGCGAGGCTCTCGAGAAAGCCGGAATCCCGATGGTAGAGGCTGATATTACTATGATCCCGCAGAACTGGGTAGAACTTACTGACGAGGAAGCGATCAAGAAGATGCAGAGAATCCTTGATCTCCTTGACGAGGATGATGATGTCCAGGCTGTATTCCACAACTGGGATGAATAAAAAATCGTGATTGTGTATGTTGTGATCCCCTTTCACCAGAATTGTACTGATGAGAGGGGATTTCTTCATGTAACAGGAAAATCGGAGAGCGTGGAACTCTCCGGAGACAGGAGGGAGGAGTCCGTTATGACGGATATGAAGAAAAATATAAAAAGGACAGCAGTGCTTTCTGTGGTGCTGGTCCTGATGTCCGCGACAACCGTATTTGGCGCGGAGCAGACAGAAGAGTATGTGCCGGCGGTCTATGCGACGTTCTGGGCGCTCGTTCCGCCGGTCGTGGCGATCGGGCTGGCACTTATCACAAAAAGAGGTGTACAGTTCCTGTTCATCGGTGTTCTTATGGGTGGAATCCTGTATTCCGGTTTCAGCTTTGAGGAACGATCACCCATATTTTTGAGGACGGAATGATAAACGTTCTCTCTGACAGCTACAATGTGGGAATCCTGATCTTCCTTGTGATCCTTGGCACGATGGTGTGCCTGATGAACCGGGCCGGCGGGTCGGCAGCATTCGGCCAGTTTGCGGCGGATCATATTAAGGGCCGCGTGGGCGCGGAGCTTGCGACGATCCTGCTGGGCTGTCTGATCTTTATCGACGATTATTTTAACTGTCTGACCGTGGGAAGCGTCATGCGTCCTGTGACGGACAAATTTAAAGTCTCAAGAGCAAAGCTCGCGTACCTGATTGACGCGACGGCAGCTCCGATCTGCATTATCGCACCGATCTCTTCCTGGGCGGCCGCGGTTACCGGATTTGTTGAGGGCGAGGACGGATTTTCTATCTTCGTGCGGGCGATCCCATACAACTTTTACGCGATCCTGACGATCGTGATGATGATCGGAATGGTACTTTTACGGACAGAATTCGGTTCTATGAAATTTCATGAGAAGAATGCGCTCAAGGGGACCTTTATACCACGCCGGGACGTCCGTATGACACGGAGAAACAGCCGGAGGTCTCTGTCAGGGGAACCGTTCTGGATCTTCTGATCCCGATCATATCCCTGATCATCTGCTGCATGATCGGCATGCTCTATACGGGTGGATTTTTCTCAGGAGAGGATTTTGTGACAGCTTTCTCCCAGAGTGACGCGTCCCTGGGACTTACGATGGGAAGCTTTTTCGGACTTTTTTGATCACCATCGGTCTCTATCAGGTACGCCGGGTCCTGAAATTCTCTGAGTGCATGGCCTGCATTCCGGAAGGTTTTAAGTCCATGGTCCCGGCGATCATGATCCTGTCCTTCGCATGGACACTGAAGGCGATGACGGACAGCCTCGGCGCAGATGTCTATGTGGCGACGGTGGTTGCGTCCAGCGCCCGTTCCCTCTTAAATTTCCTCCCGGCGATTATTTTCGTTGTGGGGTGCTTTCTGGCTTTCGCGACGGGAACCTCCTGGGGTACCTTCGGAATCCTGATCCCGATCGTTGTTGCTGTATTTGAGAACAGCAACCCTGACCTCATGATCATTTCGATCTCTGCCTGCATGGCAGGAGCTGTCTGCGGTGACCACTGTTCTCCAATCTCCGACACGACGATCATGGCATCCGCCGGAGCCCAGTGTGAACATGTAAACCATGTGACGACCCAGCTTCCGTATGCGGTCACGGCGGCGGTTGTGTCCTTCGTCTCCTACATTATCGCGGGCTTCGTACAGTCCGCATGGATTGCCCTGCCGATCGCCATTGCGCTTATGGTGGCCACAATGTTTGTGATCCGCGCAGTGAATGGAGTGCTGAAGGGAGAAGGCACTGACGTGCCAAGGATGCGCACTCGCGCGAAGATGTAGATTGTCGCAAGCGACCGCACGAGGCGCGAGAATGTGCCAAGGCCCATTCTTTTTTATAAAAATTGAAAGGACCTGCGGAATCTGCGGGTCCTTTTCCTTTTCTGTATGTTTCTGACGATATTTTCCGGTTGCTTTTTTCCGGTTTCTGGTATAATAATTTCTGTTCCCGGGGTATGGCGTAGCTTGGTAGCGCGCTCGGCTGGGGGCCGAGAGGTCGCAGGTTCAAATCCTGTTGCCCCGATTTTTTGATGAGCAGGAGCTGGAATGAACCAGCCCCTGCTTTTTGCTTTACCGGCACAGCCAAAAGTTGCAAACAGAAACGGGAATTGCTATAATGAGAACAGTATAATGCCCTGCGGTCCCAATCCGTCGGGGACGAGAAACGGAAAGGTCAGATCATATATGAAACCAATCATTCTTTTATACCATCTGCCGGAAGGCGAGAGACTTGCGAAGATCAAGAGGGCGCTGTTCCCGCTTGGAATGAAGCTGCGGGCTGTGAAAAAGGAAGAGTATCTGGAACCGGTGGGATATCTTGCCGGGGTGAAGGAACTCGTGCCCTGTGGGAAGGTCTATACAGGAGATGACTTTGAAAAAGAGATGATGGTGATGGCGGGACTCACCTCAAAGCAGGTGGACACGGTGATCCTTGCGCTGAGAAAGACGGGGGCCGGACGGATCGACTACAAGGCAGTCCTTACGCCGACGAACCAGAGCTGGAACGCGCTGACATTATACGGGGAGCTTGCGAAGGAACACGCGTAAATGAACCGGTAGATCACAGATCACCGGGATCCGGAAAGGCTGACGATGAACCTGACTGTTTGACAGACCATAAAATGGAATGGAGGGATCGGTCCATGAGAGATGAGAAGAAACAGCAAAAAAAGAAGCTCTGAAGGAAGAAATGCTGAGACTCGGGAACCTTCAGCGGGAATGCAAAGAGGAAAAAGATTCCTGTCTATATCACCTTTGACGGTTACGACGGTGCCGGAAAGGGCGTGCAGATCGGGCGGCTCATGCAGGCGCTGGATCAGAGAGGCTTTGACGTTTACACCGGAGATAAGGATACCGAGGAGGAAGCGCTCCGTCCGTTCCTCTGGCGGTTTGCGGTCCATGCCCCGGCGGATGGGCGGATCACGATCTATGACACAAGCTGGTACCGGAGGGTTCAGGCGGACCGGTTCGAGGGAAAGCTGAATGAAAAGAAAGCAGATGCCGCGTTTGAGGATATCTGCGCGTTTGAGAGATGCCTGGTGGACGGCGGAACCGTTCTCATCAAATTTTTCTGGATATTTCCGAGAAGGAACAGGAAAAACGGTTTAAAAAACTTCTGGAATCAAAGGATACCGCGTGGCGCGTCACAGAGAAAGAACTTGCGAGAAATGCCCATTACGGAAAATATAAGAAGCTCAGCGATGAGATGATCAGGAGAACGGATACGCCTTACGCGCCCTGGTACGTGATCGACGCGAAGGAAAAGAGCGGGACGGCTCTGATGGTCATAAAGACGGTGGCAGATGTTCTGGAAAAGGCGCTTGAGAAAAAACGGGCGGGAAAAGAGGCGGAGATCTTTGAAAAACCGGTTCCGCCTGACAGATATGAAAAAGGGATCCTTGCAAAAGCGGACCTGACAAAGCGCCTTGAGGAGGCGGAATACCGGAAAAAACTGGACAAGCTCCAGAAAAGACTGGAAGTGCTCCACGGAGAACTCTACCGTCTGCGGATCCCGGTGATCCTTGGCTTTGAGGGCTGGGATGCCGCCGGAAAGGGAGGAGCGATCAAACGTCTGACGAGCCATCTTGATCCCCGCGGATATAAGGTCTGTCCGACAGCATCCCCGAACGACGTGGAAAAATCCCATCACTATCTCTGGCGATTCTGGAATCATGTGCCGAAGGCAGGACACATCGCGATCTTTGACCGCACCTGGTACGGAAGAGTCATGGTGGAGCGGATCGAGGGCTTCTGTTCCGAGGAGGACTGGCACCATGCATATCGGGAGATCAACGAGATGGAAGCACATTTTGTGCACTCCGGAGCTCTTGTTTTAAAATTCTGGCTCCAGATCGACAAGGACGAGCAGGAGCGGCGGTTCAATGACCGGATGAAGAACCCGGAAAAACGGTGGAAGATCACGGACGAGGACTGGAGAAACAGGGAAAAGTGGGATGCTTACGTGCTTGCTGTGAACGAAATGCTGGAAAAAACTTCTACAAAGGATGCCCCCTGGATCGTTGTGGAAGGAAATTCCAAGTGGTATGCGCGAATCAAGGTCCTTGAAACTGTGGCGGATGCCATGGAAAAAAGATAAAAGAAGTGGAAAAGAACAGAAAAAGATGAGCAAAGTAGTGATTATAGGCGGCGGGGCAGCGGGAATGGCTGCTGCCATCGGCGCCATGCGGAGTGCGGACATGATGTCGCCGTTTATGAGAAAAATGAGAAGCTTGGAAAAAAGATCTATATCACGGGAAAAGGACGCTGCAACCTGACAAACGGCTGTGATACGGAGGACCTGTTCAGAAATATGGTCTCCAACGGCAAGTTCCTCTACAGTGCCATCTATGGATTCACAAACTTTGATATCGTGGATCTTGTGGAGGCAAACGGCTGCCCGGTGAAGGAAGAACGGGGAGCGAGAATGTTCCCGGTATCGGACCATGCGTCCGATGTGACGGGGCCTTAGAGCGGAAGATGAAATCTCTGGGCGTAAAGATCTTCTTAAATGAACCGGTCAGGGATATCGTGATCAGGGACGAGAAGGCGGCAGGGATCATTCTGGAAAAGTCTGGAAAGAGTGTGGATGCCGATGTGGTGGTGATCGCCACAGGCGGACTTCCTACCCGTCAACAGGTTCCACGGGGACGGGTACCGTTTTGCAAAAGAGGCGGGCCACACGGTGACACCTCTGTCACCGGCACTTGTTCCGTTTGTATGCGCAGAAGATGATGTGAAAAAGAACTTCAGGGGACTCTCCTTAAGAAACATCGAGGTGACTGTCTGGAACGGAAAGAAAGTGCTCTGGAAAGAGTTCGGCGAGATGCTGTTTACGCATTTTGGCGTCAGTGGACCTGTCGTTTTGAGTGCCAGCAGCTATGCGGCGAAGATCATCAAAAAACGCCGCTCAGAATGGATATCGACCTGAAACCGGCACTCTCAAAAGAGCAGCTGGATGCGAGAATCCTGCGGGATTTCGATGAGGCGAAAAATAAGCAGTTTAAGAACTCCTTAAATCACCTCTTCCCGGCAAAGCTGATCCCGGTGATGATAAAGAGGAGCGGCATCGATCCGGAAAAACAGGTCAATGAGGTGACTGCGGAGGAGAGAAAACGTCTGGTGGATCTCACAAAAGCATTTTCCGTGACACTCACAGGCCTCCGCGGGTACAATGAGGCGATCGTGACGCAGGGCGGAGTGAACGTGAAGGAAGTGAATCCGTCCACTATGGAATCGAAGAAGCTGCAGGGTCTCTATTTTGCGGGCGAGGTTCTGGATCTGGACGGTGTGACCGGCGGATTCAACCTGCAGATCGCCTGGTCGACCGGAATGCTGGCAGGCAGAAGTGTATAGAGCACCGGATCTGAGAAGAAGCTTTGAACCCGTATGGCTGTAAAGATATAGAACCATCACGAATAAATAAAAAATCTTGGAATAAACTAAGGGGAGAATAACATGTCTTTTAATGTAGCGATAGACGGACCGGCAGGAGCCGGAAAGAGCACCGTGGCAAAGTCTGTGGCAGCTCTGAAAAATTTTATCTATGTGGATACCGGTGCCATGTACCGGGCAATGGCGTTATATTTTCTGCGCCAGGGAATCGATAAGACCGACGAGAACGCCATCAACGCGGTACTTGACAAGGTGGAGATCACGATCCGCTACGAGAACGGTGCGCAGCAGGTCATCTTAAACGGTGAGGATGTATCCGGCCTGATCCGCACGGAGGAGGTCGGAAACATGGCTTCAGCCACATCCGTCTACAAGAAGGTCCGTGAGAAACTCGTGGAACTCCAGAAAGACCTGGCAAAGAAGGCGGACGTGATCATGGACGGGCGCGACATAGGCACCTGCGTGCTGCCGGATGCCGATGTGAAGGTATATCTGACCGCAAGCTCCGCGGTCCGGGCAAACGCCGCTATCATGAGCTTAAGGAGAAAGGAACAGCCTGCGATCTCGATGAGATCGAGAAGGACATCATCGAGCAGGATTACCGGGATATGCACCGGGAGAATTCCCCGTTGAAACAGGCGGATGACGCCGTACTCGACAGCTCCGACATGACGTTAAAAGAGGTCGTGGACACGATCACAGCGATGATCGATAAGAAGCAGGGTGCGTAAGATGGAAGTAACAGTTGCAAAGACAGCAGGCTTCTGCTTTGGTGTGAAGCGTGCCGTGGAAAAAGTATATGATCAGATCGGCAGGACGGAAAAAGAATCTACACCTACGGTCCAATTATCCATAATGAGCAGGTCGTGGGAGATCTCAGGGAAAAGGGTGTGGAGGTCATCGACTCTTTAGAAGAATTGAAGACGATCCGGAACGCTGTTGTTGTGATCCGTTCCCACGGTGTCGGAAAAAATGTCTACGAGATCTTGAAGGAAAAAACGATGTGGAGATCGTGGATGCCACATGTCCCTATGTGAAAAAGATCCACCGGATCGTCGAAAAACAGTCAGCAGAAGGAAGAAAAGTTCTGATCATAGGCAGTGAGGACCATCCGGAGGTGCAGGGCATCAAGGGATGGGGAGATGAGCGGACAGTGGTCATCGAGGACATGGATGATTTTCTTAAGCTGCAGCTTCCGGAAAATGAGAAGCTTTGTATTGTATCCCAGACGACATTTAATTACAAGAAATTTCAAGATATAGTTGAAAAAATTTCTAAAACGAGGTATGATATAACTGTTTTAAATACGATTTGCAATGCAACACAGGAAAGACAAGTGGAAGCGATGAGGCTAGCCTCACAGGTGGACGTGATGCTGGTTGTCGGCGGGACAGCTCGAATACCCAGAAGCTATACGATATCTGCCGGAAGGAATGTAAAAACACCTATTACATCCAGACTCTGGGCGACTTTAATCCTGAATGTATTATCTTCTGTGCGCAGTGTAGGTATTACAGCAGGGGCATCCACCCCAAACAATATTATCGAGGAGGTTCATACTAAATGTCAGAGTTAAGTTTTGAACAAATGTTAGAAGAATCATTAAAAACAATACGTACAGGAGAGGTTGTCACCGGTAAGGTCATTGACGTTAAAAGAAGACGAAATCGTTTAAATATTGGTTCACAAGTCTGATGGCATCATTACCCGCAGTGAATATACAAACGAGTCCAACGTAGACTTAAGAGATCTTGGTACATGTTGGCGACGAGATGGAAGCAAAAGTTGTAAAAGTAAACGACGGCGAAGGCCATGGTTGCACTGTCCTACAAGAGACTGGCTGCAGACAGAGGAAATAAGAGACTTGAGGAGGCATTTGAAAACCACGAGGTTCTTACAGCAAAGGTTTCCCAGGTTCTTGACGGCGGTTTAAGCGTTGATCGTGGACGAAGCTAGAATCTTTATCCCAGCAAGCCTTGTATCTGACGTATATGAGAAGGATTTATCCAAATATGCTGATAAAGAGATCGAATTCGTAATCACAGAATTCAATCCGAAGAAGAAGAGTCATCGGCGACCGCAAGCAGCTTATCGTTGCTAAAAGGCTGAGATGCAAAAGAACTGTTCGAGAAGATCCATGTTGGTGATAAGGTAGAAGGAACTGTTAAGAACGTAACTGATTTCGGTGCATTCATTGATCTCGGCGGCGCTGACGGTTTACTCCACATCTCCGAGATGTCCTGGGGCAGAATTGAGAATCCGAAGAAGGTCTTCAAGGTTGGCGATAAGGTAACAGCTCTCATCAAAGACATCAATGGTGAGAAGATTGCCCTCTCTATGAAGTTCCCGGAGACAAATCCGTGGGCTGACGCTGCTGAGAAGTACGCAGTAGGCAACGTAGTTACAGGTAAGGTAGCTCGTATGACTGACTTCGGCGCATTTGTTGAGTTAGAGCCCGGCGTAGAAGCACTGCTTCATGTTTCCCAGATCTCCAGAGAGCACGTTGCTAAGCCGGCTGATGTACTTTCCATCGGTCAGGAGATCACTGCTAAGATCGTTGATTTCAACGAGGCAGACAGAAAGATCAGCTTAAGCATGAAGGCTCTTGAGGCTGATAACGCACAGGAGCAGACAGAGGAGTAATCCGAAGGTGATGCTTAAATAAGAAATTTCGAGGACATCGTTCTATACGGGCGGTGTCCTTTTTTGTGTAATAGAAAATTCTTCAGAATTCCCTGTTACACAAAAACACGAACGTACCAGAGTACGTTCATATTTATAAACAGTGAGTCAAATTTCATGCCTGCGTGGGTCTCCGACATTGTCATGCGTCGGTTATTTTCCGGCGACGATCGAAACGGATTTTAGAGGCCGCGAAGTCTGCCACAGAAATGCCGCAAATTATGCCCGCACTACAAAAATGCGTAAGGGATTTGTAATTGAAATCATAGTGTAATCTCAAGGTTTGTATGTTAAGATAACCGTACAAAAAGCAAAAGACGGCGGAAGAACCTGAAAAGTTACTGTACACGGGCAGTGTAAGTAACCCCGAAAAATCAGGATGGCCGCAAATCGGTATTTGCAGGAGACTGCTATACAACAATGCAGTCCGGAAAAGACCGATACAAGAGAACAGGAGGAATTTTATTATGACGAAAAATATGAAAAGAATGACAGCACTTGCCTGTGCGGCCATGATGATTGCATCTATGGGGATCACCGGATGCGGCAAGGCGGATGGACAGACAAAGGAGGAGACAAAAACAACAGCCGTTGAGACTCCTGCAGGAACGGAGACATCTGCGACTACGGAAAACGAGGCGGGAAAACTTCCGGACGGTACCGGTCAGGAAAGTGGAGCGGCAGACACGGAGTCTGCGAGTGAGTCTGATCCGATGATGGGAACGATCGTTTCTGTGGAAGATGGACAGCTTATGATGCATCGCCAGGATAATGGATTTGATGAGGACGTTGTAATTACGATCGCAGAGGATACGAAGGTTCTGGATGCAGAGAATGGTTATCCGGTGGAACTCGGTGATCTGAAAGAAGGAAATACCATCAGCGCTTATGTAGACGAGGCAATGACGTTGAGCCTTCCGCCGATCACAAATGGTCTGCTGATCTTAGTACAGGCAGAGGGATATGATTTCCCGAGATACACGAAGGTAAAGGAATTGATGGCTGCAAATACAGACGGTGAGCGGATCCTCACAGCCGAGAATGGGATCAATTACATGATTACCGCTGAAACAAGACTTCTTCCATATCTGACAAGAAATATTGTCTCCGAGGAAGACCTTACAGAAGGAACCGAGATCCTGATCTGGAACGAGGAGAACGGAAATAAAGCAGAAAAGATCGTCGTGTTCCAGGGTGAGAACGGATATGCAAAATAAATAATGGGATCTTAAGAGAAACCGATCTGTATGAAAGTATTGGACAGCGGGTATACTCTCCATATGGAAGGAGCGTGAGCCTGTGTCGAAGAAAAAAGAGAACCGGTGGATCCGGAGCACTTAAAGCCGGAGGATCGGATGAAATTCGAGATTGCGAAGAAGGAGCTGGGGCTGGCGGACAAGGTAATCGCCGGTGGCTGGCGGTGTCTACCGCAAAAGAGAGCGGCAGGATCGGCGGTCTTGTGACAAAAAAAAGAGAGAAATGTCCGCAAAAAACGCAGGACAAGGAGCATTCAGGGGAAAACTGCCATTGAAACAATGGCGGTTTTCTTTATAATTAGGGGAGAGAGAGGCAGCAGTTCAACGATATGGAAAAATCAGATCTTGGAAGGGAATCAATTATGAATATATCGCTTATTTGTTTTACGAGAGACGGATTTGAGACGATGAAGCGGATCAATGACACCCTTTCCGAGCTTCTGAAGCTTTCGCGAATGCGTCCTTGTCCGAACATCGTGATAGGAGCGCAAAGACCGAGGACAGATCCTGTGAGGGGGTACTCTGTATAAGTCTCTGTGGATCGCCGGGCGGTACGCGCTCCAGCTTGCGGCGACGGATGCCGGAGTGCCTTATCAGGCAGTGCCGGAGGGCGGACTTTCGGAGTGGACGAAGGAGGCTTTTCTGCGGGACGATGCTCTTATTTTTGTGGGTGCCTGTGGGATCGCGGTGCGCTCCATTGCGCCATATGTGCGGGATAAATTTCAGGACCCTGCGGTGGTCTGTGTGGATGAGGCGGGACAGTTCGTGATCCCGCTTCTCCCGGACATGTGGGCGGAGCGAACCGGCTGGCGGAAATGGTGGCTTCCGGATCGGCGCAGTGCCGGTGGTGACGACGGCGACGGATGTGGAGAAGAAATTTGCGGTGACATGTTCGCAAAGGATCATGGATTTGTGATCACGGACCGGAGACTTGCGAAGGAGATTTCGGCTGATATTCTTGCGGGTGAGCCGGTGGGAGTGTTCACGGATTTCGATTTTCAGCGTGGAAAAGATTCCGGAGGGACTTTTTGAGGATCGGATCTGTAAGCGGAATCTCTGGATTACGGTGTCAGGAAAAGAAAAGAAAGGGATTCCGGCGAACCGTGTCCTGCGCCTGATCCCACGGTGTGTGGCGCTTGGGATCGGCTGTAAACGCGGGACACCTGTGGAGAAGATCCGGACCGCAGTGGAAAGCGCGATGGAGCGGAACGGGATCGATCTGCGAAGCGTCTTTGCAGTGGCGAGCATCGACATCAAGAAACAGGAGCAGGGACTCATCGAATTCGCAAAGGAACTTCAGGTGCCGTTTCTGACATTTTCCGGTGAGGAGTTAAACGGACAGCCGGGAGATTTCCCGGAGTCGGAATTTGTGCAAAAGACCACGGGAACCGGAAATGTCTGCGAGCGGTCCGCAGTGGCTGTGTGCAGGCTGGGCGTGAGAGCTTCCGAGTGCAGGATCCTGATCCATAAGGAAGCGGAGGACGGCGTGACGGTGGCCGCAGCGTATTATATGATCGGAAAGTCCGGAGAAAAATGCGGATCGGGAAGAAAAATTGAGAGGATAGGGTAGAAAAAATATGATGATCCTGATAAATGGGGAAGCTCCAGCGGAAAGTCCGCATTTGCGGAGACCCTGATCGAAGAACAGGAAAAGAAAGAAGAGGTGATGGCGGAATCCACCGAAAATCGATGCGCGGCGGCGCCGGAAAACGGATATGCGCCATCAGCCGTCCTGTTACCTTGCAACCATGATCGCCTGGGACGAGGAGTGCAGGGAGCGGATCCGAAAACACCGCAAAATGCGGGAAAAAAGAATTTTATGACCATCGAAAGTGCCCTGTGGACCTTTTGAAGGCGGAGGTCCCTGCCAGGAGCCGGTGTCTGTTAGAGTGTGTTTCCAACCTTGCGGCGAACGAGATGTACCGCCGGGACATGGAAGATCCGGAGAATGGCGCGATGGAACGGATATTGGAAGGAATCAGGATGATCAGAAAAAATGCGGACTTTCTGGTAGTCGTGACAAATGATGTGTCCGGGGATCAGGGCCCGTACTCGGAGGAGACGGAAGAGTATCGGAAGCTGCTGGGCAGAATCAACTGTGCGCTGGCCGGGGAGGCAGATGAAGTGTACGAGGTGATCTGCGGTGAGCCGGTGATGGTGAAGAAAAAAAAAGAGGGAAGATACGGAAGTGGAAGAGAGAAGAACGGATCGATCTGTGGATCGTCAGAGAGGATCAGGCTTTTGTAGGAGGCGCGTATCAGGAAAATCGAACCTTGCGATGCGTGAGGCGGTGACGGAAGAAAACCGCTTCATTCTTGTGGCAGACGGCGAACAGTCACCATTGGAAGACGCGTTTGATTCGGAGGCTGTTCTGAATCTTCATATCTATATTCGAAGACTGATAGACGCAGTACTGGGTGAGTATGACGCGAAGAGGGAGGGTGACAGAGTGTTCTGCGACAACATCTGCGGAGAAATCAATAAGAGAACTGCAGCTGTGAGGGACCCGGCTGAAAGAACATCTGCCGGAGAAACAAAGATGGTGAGAGAGCAGACGAAAGAAACGGAAAATATCGAGATCCGGATCGAAGAGGTCATGTACCGGTATCTGGATATGATCCTTAAGAAGAATCCTAACGCAGTCATCACCTGCGACGAGATCGGCTGTGGAATCGTTCCCATCGATAAAACAGACCGCCTGTGGCGGGAGATGAGTGGGGACGCCTGCCAGTATCTGGCGGCGCGGGCGGCGAAGGTATGCCGCGTTGTCTGCGGGATCCCGATGGCTTTAAAGGGCGGTGAGGCATGATGGAGTACGGACACGGCGGTGATATCTACCGGAACCGGAATGTGGAGCTGGATTTCTCGGTCAACGTAAATCCCTTTGGGAATGCCGAATTTTGTCTGGGAGGCAGCCCAGAGGAGCATTGCCTTCTGCACAGGATATCCGGACAGCTCCTGCGAAAACCTGCGGGGACGGCTGTCAGAGATTACCGGTGTCCCGGAGGATCAGATGATCTTCGGAAATGGGGCGGCGGAATTGATCTTCCGGCTGGTACAGTGGCGATCGCGATGGCACGTCAGGGTGGTATCGGTATTATCCACAAAAATATGACAATTGAGCAGCAGGCAGAAGAGGTCGATAAGGTAAAAAACGTTCTGAGAATGGAGTTATTACAGATCCATTTTATTTGTCTCCGGAGCATACATTGAAGATGCCAATAATTTAATGGCAAAATTCCGCATTTCCGGTGTACCGATCACAGAGGGAAGAAAATTAGTTGGTATCATTACAAACCGTGATCTTAAGTTCGAGACAGATTTTTCGAAAAAGATCAAAGAAAGCATGACATCCGAAGGGCTCGTTACAGCGAAAGAAGGAATTACTTTGGATGAGGCAAAGAAGATTCTTGCTAAAGCTCGTAAAGAGAAACTTCCTATTGTAGATGACGAAGGAAATTTGAGTGGGTTGATTACGATCAAAGACATCGAAAAACAGATTAAATATCCAAATTCCGCAAAAGATGCACAGGGAAGACTTCTATGTGGTGCAGGTGTTGGTGTTACGGCAAACATTCTTGACCGTGTGGATGCTTTGGTAAAGGCAAAAGTTGATGTTATTGTTATTGATACGGCGCATGGTCATTCAGCAAACGTTCTTCGTGTTGTGAAGATGGTACGTGATGCATATCCGGATCTTGGAATTATTGCCGGTAATGTAGCGACAGGAGAGGCGACAAAGGCATTGATCGAAGCAGGTGTGGATGCTGTTAAAGTAGGTATCGGACCGGGATCCATCTGTACGACACGTATTGTAGCCGGTATCGGGGTTCCTCAGGTGACAGCGATCATGGAGTGTTACGAAGCTGCGAAACCATATGGTATTCCAATTATTGCGGATGGTGGTATCAAGTATTCCGGTGATATGACAAAAGCCATTGCTGCAGGAGCAAATGTCTGCATGATGGGAAGTATCTTTGCAGGATGTGATGAGAGTCCGGGAACATTCGAACTGTTCCAGGGAAGAAAATATAAAGTTTATCGTGGTATGGGATCTATCGCTGCCATGGAAAACGGAAGTAAAGATCGTTATTTCCAGCAGGATGCGAAGAAACTTGTTCCGGAAGGGGTAGAAGGACGAGTGCTTACAAAGGAACCGTAGAAGATACGGGGGGATGTTCTTGGCGTCGATCTTTATTATCCCGAACCGTATCTTTATGTGGACGGCGGGGTATCGATTTTCACGGCGGAGGCGGATAAAAAGGCGGCGTTTAAGAAGGTCATGCTGAATCCGTGCGTGATCGTGATCTTTATCGGACTTTTCAGGAGCTTCACAGACTTTACTCTGCCGGAATTTCTGGCAAAGTCTATCACAGGACTCGGAAACTGTACAACTCCGCTCTCCATGGTCCTGATCGGGACGATGATGACGGAACTGACACCGGCGTCCTTTAAGGACTGGAGTACTGTGTACCTTGCGTTTATGCGCCTTGTGGCACTGCCATTTCTGGCGCTCTTTATCATGCGCCTGTTAAATGCAGATCCGATCATGACAGGATGCGCGGTGATTCTTACAGCGATGCCTGCGGGAAGCACGACGGCGCTTCTGGCGGAGAAATATGGATCGGATCCGGTGTATGCGTCGAAATGTCTGCTTACCAATACACTGTTCTCTCTGATCACGATTCCGATCATGACATTATTTATATGAGGGTGCTATGTGCCGGTGGCACATGTCCAGCACTGACCGAAGCGGAGCGTAGATGCGGGAGCACGTAGTGCGGAGCAATCCGGTATCAGGGAGGTCAGAAGACTTTTTGCCCTCAACATCATTTATATAGGTTTACCTGGGGTTCCAGGAGAAAGGGAAAACGGCTGAATTTTAGGAAAAGCCGGAATAAAAGAAGTTTTATGAGTATTTTAAATGTAGAACACCTGAGCCATGGTTTCGGAGACAGGGCGATTTTTAATGATGTGTCTTTCCGCCTGTTAAAGGGGGAACATATCGGTCTCATCGGAGCAAACGGTGAGGGAAAGTCCACATTTATGAATATCATCACCGGAAAGATGATGCCGGATGAGGGAAAGGTTGAGTGGTCAAAAAATGTCCGTGTGGGCTACTTAGACCAGCATACCGTGCTTGAGAAGGGTATGACGATCCGCGACGTGCTTAAGAGTGCCTTTTCCTTCCTCTTTGAGATGGAGGAGAAGATGAACGACATCTGCGCGAAGATGGGAGATGCGTCCGAGGATGAGATGAACGTGATGATGGAAGAGCTGGGAACGATCCAGGATCTTCTGATGGCACATGATTTCTACATTATCGACTCCAAGGTGGAGGAGATCGGACGCGCCTTCGGCCTCGACGAGATCGGTCTTGACAAGGACGTTGACGAGCTCTCCGGCGGACAGAGAACGAAGGTACTGCTCGGGAAATTGCTTCTGGAAAAGCCAGATATCTTGTTGCTGGACGAGCCGACGAACTATCTGGATGTGCAGCACATCGAGTGGCTGAAACGGTATCTGCAGGAGTATGAGAACGCCTTCATCCTGATCTCCCACGATATCCCGTTTTTAAACAGCGTGGTAAACCTGATCTACCATATGGAGAACCAGAAGCTTGACCGCTATGTGGGTGACTATGACCGGTTCATGGAAGTCTACGAGATGAAAAAGAGCCAGCTGGAGGCAGCTTACAACCGCCAGCAGGCAGAGATCGCGAAGCTTCAGGATTTCGTTGCGAGAAACAAGGCCCGTGTTGCGACGAGAAACATGGCGATGTCGAGACAGAAGAAGCTGGACAAGATGGAGGTCATCGAACTTGCAAAGGAAAACCGAAGCCGGAGTTCCATTTCCTGAATGCAAGGGCAACCGGAAAACTGATCTTTTTGAGACGAAGGATCTTGTGATCGGTTATGATGAACCACTTTCAAAACCGCTTAATTTCCTTATGGAGCGCGGCGAGAAGATCGCGGTCATTGGCGCCAACGGTATCGGAAAGACCACCTTCTTAAAGAGCATTCAGGGCCTGATCCCGGCGATCTCCGGAAGTGTTGAGGTCGGTGATTACCAGTTTCCTGGCTACTTTGAGCAGGAGATGGCGCCGGGCAATACGACGACCTGCATCGATGAGATCTGGAAAGAATTTCCGTCCTACACCCAGTACGAAGTCCGCTCTGCTCTTGCAAAGTGCGGCCTGACTACAAAGAATATCGAGAGCCAGGTGCGCGTGCTCAGCGGTGGCGAGCAGGCAAAAGTGCGCCTGTGTAAGCTGATCAACCGCGAGACGAACCTTCTGCTTCTCGACGAGCCGACGAACCATCTGGATGTGGATGCAAAGGACGAGCTTAAGAGAGCGCTTTCGGAGTACAAAGGAGCGGTCCTCCTCATCTGCCACGAGCCGGAGTTCTATGACGGACTGGTGTCAAAGGTTTGGGATCTCAGTAAGTGGTCGTTAAAGATTTGATATATTTACAATTGAAGAAATCCGTGTCCTGCATAACGAAATCTGCAGGACACGGATTTTTTTTTGTGCAATAAGAAATTCCGAGGAATTCCCTATTGCACAAAAAGGCACATTCTTTTTAAGACGATTCATCGCTGGCTTTTCTCTGTATGCGGCAGCCGTCCCCGCAGAAACCGCTTTTTGATCTCCGGCCACGAAAACGGGATCAGCGGATAGATATAGCTCTTTCCGGCGATGGTGCGGTTGAATACGATGGAGCAGACGGCGATGGCGGTGCCGAGGATGAAGCCCCAGACGTTTAAGAGGGAGGTCAGGATCAGCAGGATCACACGCATGAATTTTAGCGCGTAACCCATCTCGAAGCTTGCCTGAGAGTAATTGGCTATGGTGACAAACGCCATGTAGAGCATGGTTTCGGAATTGAACCAGCCGGATTTTACAGAATATTCGCCGAGAACAATACCGGCGATAACGCTTAAGGGCGTCGTCAGCATGCTGGGAGTGTTCACTGCTGCCAGACGCAGGCCGTCAATGGCAAATTCCAGGATCAAAAGCTGGAAGATCAGGGGAACGTACATGTCATCTGCCAGTTTGATAAATTCCAGCCAGCCTGGGATCCAGTTCTGGTTCTGCATAAAGAGAAGCCACACCGGGGTCAGAAACAGGGTGAGGAAGGAGACTGTCATCCTGGATAGACGCAGGTAGGTTCCTGTGACAGGCGGAAGTAGTAGTCATCCGCCTCCTCGATAATATCGAAGACTGAGGACGGCAGGATCATGCAGGCGGGGAATTGTCAACAAGGATGACGATGTTTCCTCCAGAATAGACGCCGCAGCCGTGTCCGGACGTTCAGAAAAACGGAATTTTGGGAACGGGTTGAACCATTTGTGGGGAAAGATACATTCTGCCAGACTTTCCTGATTCATAGTCAGAGCATCTACATGCAGATTTTCGATGCGGTCCTTGATCTTATTTAGCAGGTCCTCGTCCACACGACGTTTCATGTAGCAGATCGCAATGTCTGTGTGGGAGCTTTCTCCGGTCTGCATGATCTCCACCGTGAGATTCACACGTCCCGGATCCGGCGGCGGATCAGGGCGGTATTGAAGATCATGGTTTCCACGAAGCCATCCCGAGCCTCGGAGCACCTTTGTCTTTTTTCGGGCCCGAGACCCCGCGGGCCGGGTAAGTACGGCAGTCGATGAGGATTGCCCGGTCATACCCGTCGATTAAAAGACAGGAGAGGCCGGAGAGGAGCTGTGTAAAGATATTTTTATCATCGGTCTCCACGGTGGTCTCGCCGTAATGGACGTACTGCTTTGCGAAATCATGGGCAGATGATGGGAACGAGTCCGGTTTTACGGAGGCGAAATCCTGCATCAGGCGCAGAAGGATCTCGTCCTTTGTGAAGCCGTCAATGAAGTACAGGCAGGCTTTTTGTCCGCAATAGTGAGAGTGTGGTAGACGATATCGAAGTTTTTTTGACATCCAGGATCTCGTGAAAGCGGGAGATGTTCTGATCGAAATTGGATGAAATGTTCATGGATATCATGTCCTTTCAAGAGTTATGATGATGTAGAGTGTTGCAAGTGACCGCGCTCGGTGCGAGAATGTGCCAAGGTACATTCCTTAAAAAAGCAGACCCGGTGATCAATAATCGAAAGGGGGCAGTCATGAGTCACGTGAAGGGGGAATGATTCCTTCAGACGATATTTTGCAGATATTATTTCAAAAAACATGAAATTATACGGGAGATACCTGCGGCCTGCAAACCGCCGAAAATGCGTACTGTATACAAAGTTCCCAATTCCACTGGGCAGAACCACCATAGAATAGATTGTTTTTTTGTAAAAACAACGAATCTGCTTTTCCCCAGCGGACATTTGTGCGGAAGATAGTAAATATATACAATAAAATTGTGCAAATTTAACTATATTTACCATAGCATTTCCGGTAATATTTTGTTATACTGCATAAGCATTGAAATTGAAGGGGTATCAATTTCGAGGAACTGTATAATGCAAGGAAATTGTACGTGAATGAAAGGCTGTGCTCAGTGGGGAGCACAGCCTTTCGCCGTTTAAGCGCTGCCCGTATGCAGTTCAGCGAATGTGAGTGCTTATGCAGGCAAGAGTGCAGCGCACACATATTTGCCAGACTGACGCATGGTCGGACTATTCATGAAATATTTCTTAAATAGATGAAAATCCATAGCCCTTTTCAGAAAAAAGTGTATAATAAAAGTAATCATTCAGCCATACGGAAATTTTCAAAACAATAGAAAGCCCGTTTATGACTGAATTGTTGTATAACGGCATATATTCCAAAACTGAGTGAAATTCTGCGCTGCAGTGCGGCTATCAAAGTCGGAATGTAATAAGGAGAACAAAAATGAAAGACGGATTTATCCGGGTGGCGGCGGCCACCCCAGATTTAAAGGTTGCAGATCCTGTGTTTAACCGGGAACAGACCTGGAAGATGATGCAGGAGGCAGCATCCCAGGATGTAAAGATCCTGGTGTTCCCGGGCTCGGCCTCACCGGATACACCTGCAGCGACCTGTTTCTGCAGGACACCCTGATCGATCAGGCGAAGGAAGAACTCTTATGGCTCTTAGACGCATCAAAGGATATGGATATGCTGACCTTCATCGGACTTCCGTGGATGAAGGACGGAAAACTCTACAACGTAGCGGCTGCCATCAAGGATGGCGAGCTTTTTAGGCCTTGTTCCGAAGAGACATCTTCCGAACTATTCTGAATTCTATGAGCTACGCCATTTCAACCGGGTCCGGTAAAACCGGATGTGGTAGAGTGGGGAGAGAGCCTGATCCCGTTTGGAAGCAAGATCCTGTTCCGCTGCACGAATATCCCGGAACTCATAGTCGCCGCAGAACTCTGCGAGGACGTATGGACGATGGATCCACCGAGCGTCTCCCCACGCGAAAGCCGGAGCTACCGTGATCGCAAACTGCTCCGCCAGCGATGAGACCACAGGAAAAGCGGGATACCGTGAGACATTGATCGCCGGACAGTCTGCCCGCCTCGTATGTGCGTACATCTATGCCAATGCCGGAGAGGGCGAGTCCACCCAGGACCTCGTCTTCGGCGGACATGATATCATTGCCGAGAACGGAAATATCCTTGCGGAATCCGAGCGTTTCAAAAACGGCATGATCACGGCGGACATCGATCTTTACAGACTTAAAACGAGAGAAGAAGAATGACCACATGTCAGCCGGGTGCGGAGACTGAGAACTATGATTACATGGACTTCACCTTAAATAAAACGGAGCTCACATTAAAACGCTATGTCGATCCGGCACCTTTCGTTCCGTCAAACGAGAAAGAGAGAACCGCCCGCTGTGAGGGAGATCTTAACGATCCAGGCCATGGGCTTAAAGAAACGTCTCGCCCACACCGGTGCCAAGAGCGCAGTTGTAGGAATCTCCGGCGGACTCGACTCCACCCTGGCACTTCTTGTCACAGCGAGAGCCTTCGATATGCTGGGCATTCCGAGAGAAAATATTCTCTCCGTCACGATGCCGTGCTTCGGAACTACGGACAGAACCTACAACAACGCAGTCACGCTCACAAAGAAGCTGGGTGCGACATTAAGAGGGTAAATATCAGAAAAGCAGTTTCCACCCACTTCGAGGATATCGGACATGATCCGGCGATCCATGATGTGACTTACGAGAACTCCCAGGCAAGATACCGCACCCTGATCCTCATGGACCTTGCGAACAAGACGAACGGCATGGTCATCGGAACAGGAGATATGTCAGAGCTGGCTCTTGGCTGGGCGACCTACAACGGCGACCACATGTCCATGTACGGCGTGAACGCGTCTGTTCCGAAGACACTTGTCCGTCATCTTGTCCGCTACTACGCGGATACCTGCGGCGACAAGGCCCTGGCAGATGTACTCAACGATGTTCTCGATACTCCGGTAAGCCCGGAGCTGCTGCCGCCGGAGGACGGAGACATTTCCCAGAAAACCGAGGATCTGGTGGGACCTTACGAGCTTCACGATTTCTTCCTCTATTATATTCTCCGTTACGGTTATCATCCGGCGAAGATCTACCGCCTGGCGAAGATCGCTTTCGCGGGAGTTTACGAGGGCAAGGTGATCTACAAGTGGTTAAATACCTTCTACCGCCGCTTCTTTTCCCAGCAGTTCAAGCGTTCCTGCCTGCCGGATGGCCCCAAGGTCGGATCTGTTGCAGTTTCTCCGAGAGGTGATCTCAGAATGCCGAGCGACGCAGCGAGACGGATCTGGATGGATGAAGTGGAGAAACTTGACCCGGAGGAAGGAGATGATCACAAGCACAAAAATGACCAGGTAAAAGCGGTCATTGAATTAAAGAAAAAAGCGAGAGCGAGAAATGAGCAGGGACTTTTCGTCGTCGAGGGAGTGCGGATGGCCGCTGAGCTCCCGAAGGATCAGGTTAAAAGTATCTATGTTTCTGAAACTTTCGCGAAAAAATCCGGAGAATGCCGCAATTCTTGCGGAGTACCCGGGATACGAACTTGTCAGCGACTCTGTGTTTGCGGTGATGTCCGACACGCAGACGCCCCAGGGTGTGCTGGCACTTGTCAGACAGTTTTCCTACGGAATGGACGAGCTCTTAAAGAGTGACCGTCCAGCTCATCTGATGGTGCTGGAAAATCTTCAGGATCCAGGAAACCTGGGAACGATCCTGAGGGCCGGAGAGGGCGCGGGGATCACGGGACTCATTATGAGCCGTGATACTGTGGATATCTACAACCCGAAGGTGATCCGTTCTACCATGGGATCCGTATTCCGCGTCCCGTTCTTCTACACGGATGATCTGGAGCAGACCGTTCTGGATCTGAAAGCGCGGGGGATCCGGGTATTTGCGGCCCATCTCGCAGGAAAGAATAATTACGAGCAGGAAGATTATACTGGTAATACGGCGTTCCTGATCGGAAATGAGGGAAACGGGCTGACGGAAAAGCTTTCCAACATGGCGGACACCTGGGTGAAGATTCCCATGTCCGGAAAGGTGGAGTCGTTAAATGCTGCCATCGCTGCATCGATCCTGATGTTTGAGACGGCAAGACAGCGGCGCGCATAAAGGAGTGATTTTATGGATATGATCGGATGGCTGGTGGCCTTTGTAATTCTGATCGGAATCGAGGCGGCGACCATGGCGCTTACGACGATCTGGTTTGCGGGCGGGGCTGTGTTCGCGTTTTTTGCTGCGGTACTGGAATTTTCCGTGCAGACGCAGCTTGTGGTGTTCCTGATCGTATCGTTTGTCCTTCTTCTCTTTACAAGACCGCTCGCTATCCGGTTCGTCAACCGGGAGACCGTGAAGACGAATGTGGACGGGCTGATCGGAAGAAAGGCAAAAGTGATCAAAAAATCGACAACAATGAGCCGTCCGGAGCCGCTGTCATCGACGGCCAGGAGTGGACGGCGAGATCCGCGGATGAAGCGGTGACGATCCCGGTGGGGACCCATGTGGTCATAAAGGAAGTCCGGGGCGTGAAGCTCATTGTGGAGATGATTCCAGAAACAGAGAATAGGAATTGATAAAAAGTTTCCGGCTTGCTCATAGTAATATGAATGGGCTGAAGAAAAAAAGGGGATAAAGATAATCCCCCATAAAAACATAAAGGAGGACATAAATATGCCAACAATTTTAGTATTAGTACTGATCTTTATCATTCTGCTGATCCTCGTTTCCTGCATCCGCATCGTGCCCCAGGCACAGGCGATGGTAGTGGAGAGACTCGGCGCGTACCTTGAGACATGGAATGTGGGAATCCACTTCAAAGTTCCGTTTATTGACCGCGTTGCAAAGCGGGTGATCTTAAAGGAGCAGGTGGTGGATTTTCCGCCCCAGCCGGTGATCACCAAGGACAACGTGACCATGAAGATCGACACGGTGGTATTCTTCCAGATCACAGACCCTAAGCTCTACGCCTATGGAGTGGAGAATCCCATCATGGCCATTGAGAACCTAACGGCCACGACGCTCAGAAACATCATCGGTGACCTGGAGCTGGACCAGACCCTAACTTCCCGTGAGACCATCAACACAAAGATGCGTGCCGCCCTGGATGTTGCCACGGATCCCTGGGGGATCAAGGTAAACCGGGTGGAGCTTAAGAATATCATTCCGCCGGCAGCGATCCAGGATGCCATGGAGAAGCAGATGAAGGCAGAGCGTGAGCGCCGAGAGGCGATCCTTCGTGCAGAAGGTGAGAAGAAGTCCACGATCCTCGTGGCAGAAGGTAAGAAACAGTCGGCGATCCTCGACGCGGAGGCAGATAAGCAGGCAGCCATCCTTCGTGCAGAGGCTGAAAAGGAAAAACGGATCCGTGAGGCAGAGGGCCAGGCGGAGGCGATCTTAAAGATCCAGCAGGCCAATGCAGACGGTATCCGTATGATCAAGGAAGCAGGTGCAGACCAGACAGTTTTGCAGTTAAAGAGTCTTGAGGCGTTCGCGAAGGCGGCAGACGGCAAGGCAACAAAGATCATCATCCGTCTGAGATCCAATCCCTCGCAGGTCTTGTGACAAGTGTAACGGAGATCGCAAAAAGAGTGAAACTGAGAATTGATCTTGAAAAGGAATATGGAATCGTTTTAGAAGGCGGCGGAGCCAGGGGCGCATACCAGATCGGTGTCTGGAAAGCGCTCGGGAAGCCGGCATGAAGATAAAGGGTGTCGCGGGAACGTCCGTTGGGGCGTTAAACGGCGCCCTGATCTGCATGGATGATCTCGGGAAGGCGGAGGAGATCTGGGGAAACATGACCTACTCCACCGTGTTCAATGGGACGATTCCATGATCGGAAAATTAAAGAAATTTGGCGTGCGATTCATGAAAGTGACCGACGCGGCGGCAGAATTCAGACGGCTGTTTTTCAGACAGGGGGCCTCGATATCGCCCCACTCAAAAACTTCTGGAAGAGACGGTGGATGAGGAGCGGATCAGGCGCTCACCACGGGATTTCTGCGCCGCGTCCTTTTCAGTCACGGACCGGAAAGAGGAGGACTTCGATGTAAAGGCAGCACCGCCGGGGACCATAAAGGATATAATGATGGCCAGCGCCTATTTCCCAGGATTTAAGCAGGAAAAGCTGGGTGGAAAGACGTATCTTGACGGCGGCAGCGTCAACAATGTGCCGGTGGATCTCCTGACGGACCGGGGATATAAGGATATCATCGTGATCCGCCTCTATGGGATCGGCGTGGACCGGCGAAGGTTCATGCATATCCCGGAGGACGTGACGGTCCACGAGATCGCGCCAAGAAGAAATCTCGGCGGGATCCTGAATTTGACAGTGCGAGAACGAGGAAAAACATGAAGCTCGGCTATTTTTGACGGGCTGAGATTCCTCTACGGACTCTGCGGAAGGAAATATTATCTTGACATGCCATATTCCGAGGCGTATTATTTTGGCAGGATCATGTCGGAACTTGACATGTTTAAGGAGTGGCTGAGACCTTATGTAAAGGAACATGAGTTTGCAAAGCTCACAGGCTATCGTGTATACACGGAGAAGATATTTCCGTTTCTTGCCAGGAAGCTTCGGCTGCAGCCGGAATGGGATTACAGGGATCTCTACGGGGACAGTCCTGGAAGTGTTCGCGAAAAAGATGCAGATGGAAGTCTACGAGGTTTACACGCCGGACGATATCGTGGGGAAGATCCATGAACTTTTTTCAGACAGGCTGACGATAGGATAGGGAAGCGTGGCAGCACATCGGAAGTCTTGGAAAAGTACCAGGCAGCACGGCTGATCCTGGGAAAACGACAGATCCGGCAGAAAATATGAGGAGAACGCTGAAATATGGCGGAAAACAATAAGAGAAGAAAAGTCAGGAGCGAGTCCATGGCTCTTGATGCCATGCACATCATCATCGGCATCGCTGTGGTGGTGATGGCAGTTATCTCGTTCCTTGACACGGAGAGGTATATGTTCCTCTTTCCGGCGATATTTTTCCTGGCGGCAGTTTTAAATCTGGTCACAGGAAAATACTGGCTGTCCCGGACAAAACGGGAGAGGCGGAGAAGAACGGCGGCGGTGTTCCAGATGGTGTTCGGAACGACTCTGCTGATCTTTACTTTTTAAGCGCAATGAGTATCTGGTGGAGGTAATGAGATGAAGGGAGAGATCCTGAAATTATTGAAGGAGACAGATGGCTATATTTCCGGTCAGGAGCTTTGCGAGAAGTTCGGTGTCTCGAGAACGGCGGTCTGGAAGGTCATCAACCAGTTAAAGGAGGAGGGCTACGAGATCGAGGCCGTCCGGAATAAAGGATATATTTTAAAGGGATCGGCGGATGTGCTCTCAAAGGAAGAGCTGGAAAGCACGATCCACACGAAATGGGCAGGAACGCAGGTGGCGTTCTTCGAGGAGACCGACTCCACGAACAATGAGATCCGCCGTCTCGCGGAACAGGGCGCGCCCCACGGAACCCTGGCTGTCGCGGAACGCCAGCTCGGCGGAAAGGGCAGAAGAGGTCGTGTCTGGACATCTCCGGCGGGCGTTGGGATCTGGATGAGCATGCTCTTAAGACCACAGATCGATCCCATGGCGGCCTCCATGCTGACGCTCGTCATGGCGCTGTCCACGAGAAGGGGAATCGAGAAGGCGACAGGATTGAAATCTGAGATCAAATGGCCGAACGACCTTGTTTTAAATAAGAAGAAAATCTGCGGAATCTTAACGGAGATGAGCACGGAGCTCATGGAAATCAGTACGTGATCCCGGGAACCGGCATCAACGTAAACCAGATGGAATTTCCGGATGATATCAAGGCAACAGCGACTTCCCTACGGATCGAGAGGGAAAGATCCAGAAGAGAAGTGAGATCATCGCGGCGATCATGGAGGCATTTGAGGGATATTATGACACCTTCATCGAGACGCAGGACATGTCGGGACTTATTGAAGAGTACAATGCAAACCTTGTAAATCTCGGCAACGAGGTGTGCGTTCTGGATCCGGCGGGCGAGTACCGCGGTGTCTCTAAGGGAATCAACAAGGAAGGCGCGCTTTTAGTCCGTCTCTCCGATGGCACATTAAAGGAGATTATCTCCGGGGAAGTTTCCGTCCGCGGAGTCTATGGATATGTATAAGGAAGAAATGAATGTTTCGGGGGCGGATCTTTATTCCGGTCTCCAGAAAATCTTTCCGGATGAGAAAGACCTCACCCTGACGGAGCGTCTGGAAGCCGCAAGAGGACCGCTCCTTTCCTGGTATCAGGGGAATAAAAGAGATCTCCCTGGCGGGAGAACCAGGATGCCTACCGGATCTGGATCTCGGAGATCATGCTGCAGCAGACGAGAGTGGAGGCAGTAAAGCCCTACTTTGCCCGGTTTATGGAGTGTTTTCCGACGGTGCAGGCACTGGCTGAGTGTGAGGAAGAAGAGCTTTTCAAGTATTGGGAAGGTCTCGGATATTACAGCAGGGCCAGAAATCTGAAGAAAGCGGCCAAGATCATCGTTTCCCAGTACGGCGGAGAACTTCCGGCAGATCACAGAGCGCTTCTTGCGCTTCCGGGAATCGGAAGCTACACGGCGGGTGCCATTGGATCTATCGCTTTCGGACTCCCTGTCCCAGCGGTGGACGGAAATGTCATGCGGGTCCTTTCGAGAGTTGCCGGAAGCTACGAAGATATCTTAAAACAAGCGGTAAAGAAGAAGACAGAAGCTGCGGTCGAAGAGGTCTTAAAGACACTCAAAAAGGATGAGCCAGGAGATTTCAACCAGGCGCTCATCGAGACCGGAGCCATCGTCTGCGTCCCCAATGGTGCCCCTCTCTGCGATCTTCCATGTCCATTCTATACGGTATGCGAGGCGAGAAAAAAGAAACCTGATCTCTGCGATCCCGGTGAAGGCACCGCAAAAGAAAAGGAAAATTGAGGAAAAGACCGTATTATTAGTGAAATACGGGGATAAAATAGCCATTAGAAAGCGGGATGACACCGGACTGCTGGCATCCCTGTATGAATTTCCGAATCTGGAAGGAAAACTTTCAGAGAAAGAGGTACTGGAACGCCTCGGTGGCGGGGCATCGGTGGAGGAAAAACTGCCGGAGGCAAAGCACATTTTCAGCCATGTGGAGTGGCATATGAGCGGGTACCTGGTGAAGGCAGGGAAGAGATCCCGGGAATGCTGTTTGCGGACAGAGGGGAATTGAAGGAGAAGTACCCGATCCCGAACGCGTTTGCGGCGTATAGAAAGCTGCTGGAAAGCCAGTCATGATATAATGGCTGTAAATTCTCTTGAAATTTGTTAGTATTATGGCGCATAAGGGCGTCTTTTATGGAGCGTGTTCATGATGAAAATGAAAAAAATGTTATTTGTTTTAATCCCCGTTCGGGAAGGAAGCCATCAAGAACCAGTTGTCCGATATTCTCGGGATTTTCTGTGGAGCAGGCTATCTGCCCTCTGTCTATGTGACCCAGGAACCGGGGGATGCGGCGAAGATTGCCGAGGAATACGGTAAGGATGTGGAACTTTTCGTCTGCAGCGGCGGGGATGGAACGCTGAACAGCGTGATCTCCGGCATCATGAGGCTGGAAAACGCCCGGAGATCGGATATCTCCCGGCAGGTTCCACGAATGATTTCGCGAGAAGCTTAAAGATTCCGGCGAATCTCACGAAGGCGGCACAGGATGTGGTGAGCGGAAAGTCCTACGGCGTCGACATCGGAAAATTTGGGGATGAGCGGTATTTTGTTTATATCGCCGCATTTGGCGCTTTCACGGAAGTGTCGTACAGCACGCCCCAGGACATCAAGAACGTTCTTGGGCATCAGGCATATATCTGGAGTCCATCAAGGCACTGGGAAATCTCAAATCCTACAGGATGCATTTGACATGGGATGACGGTGAGACGGATGGAGAGTTCGTTTTCGGAATGGTGACGAACACCACAAGTGTCGGAGGCTTCAGAGGACTTGCGCCGAAGGATGTTTCCTTCCATGACGGCCTGTTTGAGGGCGTGTTTATCCGGACACCGAAGACTCCGGCGGATCTTCCGAATATTATAAGTGGTCTGCTTCTGTTCCCGGAACAGGAAAATAAGGACGTGATCCGCGTGAAATCTTCAAAGTTTACGGTCACCGCCAAGGAAGAGATCCCGTGGGTCCTCGACGGTGAGTTTGGCGGATCGGTTACTGAGGCAAAGATCGAGAATGTGAAGGAAGCAGTGACCTTAAGCTGCAGCCCGGGCCGGAGAAGCAGGAGGAGAAGACGGCGGGATGACAGGGGCGGCAAGTGCGCAGACCTGCTGAATAATTACAAAAGTGCTAATAAAACGTTAAAATTCAACAAAAAGGCGTAGAAAAGCATTGAAAATTGTCGCTGGATAGTATATAATGAACTATCGTGGAGCAGTTTGAGCAGCCCCAACCTGAAAGGACGTTATTCAGTGGAAAAGAAGTATTTTTAGACAAACTTAAGAAACTTGTCGCACTGGGCAAGTCAAAACAGAACGCACTTGACGCGACGGAGATTAACGACTTTTTGCCGGAGATAACCTCGGACCGGAGCAGATGGATGAAATTTATAATTACTTAGAGCACAGCAATATCGACGTTGTGCCGGTAATTGATGACGCAATGCTTGCGGATGATTCCATGCTTCTGGATGATCTGGATGATGACTACCGTGAGGACAAGGACGGAGAGGACATTGACTTAGACGCCATCGATCTTCTGGAAGGTATCGGAACCGAAGATCCTGTCCGCATGTATTTAAAAGAGATCGGTACCGTTCCGCTTCTTTCCGCGGATGAGGAGCTTCGTCTCGCGAAGAGAAAGGCAGAGGGAGATGAGTCTGCAAAAGAGCGTCTGATCGAGGCAAACCTTCGTCTCGTCGTAAGTATCGCAAAAGCGTTACACCGGACGTGGAATGAGTTTCCTGGATCTTGTACAGGAAGGAAACCTTGGTCTGATCAAGGGCGTTGAGAAGTTCGACTATACAAAAGGATATAAGTTCAGTACATATGCGACCTGGTGGATCCGGCAGTCTGTTACGCGTGCCCTTGCGGATCAGGCAAGAACGATCCGTGTTCCGGTGCATATGGTAGAGACGATCAACAAAATGTCAAAGATGCAGAGAAAGCTGACTCTGGAACTCGGCTATGAGCCGTCCGTGACAGAACTCGCGGAAGCGCTTGAGATGTCAGAAGACAAGGTTATGGAGATCATGCAGATTGCCAGAGAACCAGCTTCTCTGGAAACCCCGATCGGTGAGGAAGATGATTCCAATCTGGGCGATTTCGTGGCGGACAACAACGCCGTTACACCGGAGGGAAATGTAGAGTCTGTTATGTTAAGAGAGCACATTGACGCACTTTTTAGGAGATCTGAAAGAGAGAGAGCGTCAGGTCATCGTGCTTCGTGTTGGTCTGGAAGACGGACATCCGAGAACTCTGGAAGAGGTCGGAAAAGAGTTCAACGTAACGAGAGAGCGTATTCGTCAGATCGAGGCGAAGGCACTGAGAAAAACTTAGAAATCCGGTCCGCAGCAAACGGATCAGGGATTTCCTGTAAGATCTCGTTTTGGAGAAATAGAAATACAGGCAGCGGGAGAAGATCCAGCTGCCTTTTTCTGTTGGGAGTGAGTCAGGGCAGTGATATCTGCCGGGAGAACATATGAACAAGCGAAATTATCAGAAAGAATTAGATAAAAACTGGAAGAACTGCAGAAAGAGGAGAAGATGCCCACTCTGTTTCTTCACAGCTGCTGCGCGCCCTGCAGCAGTTACGTTTTGGAGTATCTTTCCAGATATTTTGAGATAACGGTCTTTTATTACAACCCGAATATCTACCCGCCGTCGGAATACGAGGAACGAACCTCGGAGCAGGAGAGGCTGATCAGGGAGTTCAATGGGGAGTGGGAACATGAGGCAGACCGCCATCCGATCCATTTCATGGCAGGAACCTATGTGCCGGATGACTTCTATGCGGCGTCGAAGGGATTAGAGCAGGAGCCGGAAGGCGGTGCCAGATGCACGGAATGCTTTAAGCTCCGTCTCTCCGAAGCGGCGAGGGAGGCAAAGGCCGGCGGCTTCGACTTTTTTTGCGACGACGCTCACGATAAGCCCCTTAAAGGACGCAGAGAGGTTGAACCGGATCGGGGAAGAGATGGGAGAGGAGTATGGTGTAGAATTCCTGCCCTCAGATTTCAAGAAGAGAAACGGATATAAAGAGATCCACGGGCTTTCCAGAGAACACGCGCTCTACCGCCAGAATTACTGCGGCTGCGTGTTCTCAAAGAGAGAGTCGGAAGCGCGCTCAGCGGAGCGACCAGAATAGGATACCGTCTTTTTCGGCGCGCCTGATCGCGCCCGTCTCCGCAAGCCAGTCAAGGCAGGAAAAGAGCTTCGGCCAGGTGTTGAGATAGGAGAAAAGGTAGGAATACCGGTAGGTCTGCATGCGCTGGACATAGAGTGCCTGATCGAGCTCCAAAAGTGTCATCGGGCGGCGGCTTTCCGCTAAAGCCAGACGGAGCTGGGTGCAGCGTGTCTCATATTCAGAGATGATCCGGTCGGTCTCCTCGCGGATCTCGGTGAACTCTCCATAGTGTCCAGGGAGAAAGCGGTATCCGGTATAATCGGCCGTCAGTTCTTTTAAGGACGCAAAATATTCGGCGAGGAGATGCTGGTCTTTTCCTGCTGTGATGACGATGGGGGTAAGACCGAGAATCACCTGATCGGCGCAGAAAAAAGCTTTTTGTTCCGTTCCACGAGGCCACACTGTCCTGAAGTATGACCGTAGAGAGGACAATCTCGAAATGATAGTCTCCGCAGGAGAAGATGTCTCCCGGCGAGATGGGGAGTAAAAGGAAAATTGAAATTTATGTTGTTTTCCTTTGCAAGCCGGTCCGCACCGGTGTTGATCTCCTGCCAGGCATCGGGAGCCAGTTCCTTTGTGACTCCGCATTCCCTGGTATAAGACCGGCGCATGGTGTTGTTCTCGTAGAGGCGGTGGTAGCGGTCGGAGGCTTCCGTGATCTCCACAGGGTTCATGAACGCCCGGGCACCACGGTCCGTAAAATAGGAGACATATCCGCTGTGGTCCGCGTGGTTGTGGGTCACGAAGATATCAAGGTCTTTATAGTCGATGGAAAGCTCCTTCAAGGCGTTTTCCATATCGTTTAAGCACTCCGGAACCTTCCAGGAGGTGTCGATCATGAGGCTGCGGTCATCACTTTTTATCATATATAGATTTCTCGATGAGGTCCGCATGGCTTTGTTGGTCAGGGTGACCTTATATAAGTTTGGGGTGAGTGTTTTCATTGGGAAACTCCTTAGATGTACTAAAATGGTTTAGTCCTGTAAATTTCCAGCTTTTACCGTAGATCGTTTTGATTTTATCCCGGACCATGTAAAATGTCAATTCATTCCGAAGCGCTCCATTGACATCATGGAAAATGTAGTATACAATGAAACTGCTGAGTCATAAAGTCTGAAACGTCGTAAATGAAAAGTAATCATTTGGGGGCGGTTTTTATGTTTATGAACCTTTTATAAACAGAATAGGAGGAACAGGTTATGGTAGAAAGAAAAGTTACAGTCGTAAACCCGACAGGTCTTCATCTTCGCCCGGCGGGACTGCTCTGCCAGACATCCATGAAGTTCGATTCTAAAGTGATGATTTTTATAAAGAAAAAGAAATCAACGCGAAGAGCGTATTAAACGTAATGGCATCCGGAATCCGCTGCGGCGATGAGATCACAGTACATTGTGACGGTCCGGATGAGAATGAGGCTGTTGAGGCCGTTTGCAATCTGATCGAGACAGGCTTAAAGGAATAAGAACCACATATTTAAAAGAAAATGTAATCTTCCGGTCAGAGTAGCAAGCGCTGACCTGTTGAACCGATACAAGAAAATATGCAATGTGGCAGCCGTGGGCTGCCATGGCTCCCGGAACCCGAGAATAACGGATCTGGTGGGAGAATAAAAGTTAGAAAGTGAGATAGTAATGAGCGAAACAGCAGAAAATTGTACCCACAACTGCGGAACATGTTCCGGAAACTGCGGAAGCAGAACGAGCGAGCCGCAGAGTTTCCTTGAGAAGTTAAATCCGGCAAGCTCCGTAAAGAAAGTCATCGGCGTTGTCAGCGGTAAGGGTGGCGTCGGAAAATCCTTAGTAACTTCCCTGATGGCATGCCGCATGCGTGCAACAGGCGCGAGTCGGAATCCTGGATGCGGATATCACAGGACCGTCTATTCCGAGAGCATTTGGAATCCATGACGGTGTGACCGTGACTCCGGATGGAAAACTCCTTGTCCCGGCAGTCTCCTCCACAGGTGTTGAGGTGATCTCCTCCAACATGCTCCTGGAAAATGAGACGGACCCGGTGATCTGGCGTGGTCCGGTGATCGCAGGTGCGGTAAAACAGTTTTGGAGCGAGGCACTCTGGAAGGACATTGATTATATGTTTGTCGATATGCCTCCGGGAACCGGCGATGCCGCCATGACCGTATTCCAGTCTCTTCCGGTAAGCGGAATCATCATCGTAACTTCTCCGCAGGAGCTCGTTGCCATGATCGTTGAGAAGGCCGTTAACATGGCAAAGAAGATGAACGTTCCGATCCTTGGCCTTGTTGAGAATATGAGCTACCTCGAATGTCCGGACTGCGGAAAGAAGATTTCTGTGTTCGGCGAAAGCCATCTCGATGAAGTAGCAAAAGAGTATGGAATCCCGGTTCTTGCCCAGATTCCGATCCGTCCGGCGATCGCGAAGGCTGTCGACGAGGGGACTGTGGAGTACGTGGAAGCAGACTTCTTAGACGATGCCGTGAAGGCCGTGAAGGAAGCGTAAACGAAGTGAGAATAAGATACCATGCACAGGGCAGCTAAAGAAACAGCAGCCCTGTGTTTTTATGTAACAGGAAATTCCGAGGAATTCCTGTTACATAAAAAGCACTAACGTGCCAGGGATGCGCACTCGCGCGAAGATGTAGATTGTCGCAAGCGACCGCGCGAGGCGCAAGAATGTGCCAAGGCACATTCTTTTTTACTGTCATGATTCCATCCAACTGGGTAAATGCCCATCCAGGAAAGACAGATGAATGCCACAGCCGGAAAAATTCATAAAAAAGACTTTGCTATAGGTAAAACTTATAACAACTTATTTCTTATCTATATTGGACGAATAAGCTAAAAAGTGATATCTTATTAGCACACACAGAGATTAGAGAATGTACGTCTTATACGTGCATGGGAGGATAAAATTGATTCAGTTAGACCATATTACAAAGACCTTTGATACCGGCGCGGATAAAGTCCACGCGGTCTCCGATGTAACGCTCCATATCAAGAGCGGCGAGATCTTCGGTATCATCGGATTCTCCGAGCCGGAAAATCCACACTGGTGCGATGCATCAATCTGCTAGAGAGACCGACGAGCGGAACCGTCACGGTTGACGGAAAAGTTCTCACAGATCTGCCGGCAAAAGAGTTGAGGGAAGCGAGAAAGAAGATCGGCATGATCTTTCAGCACTTCAATCTGATGCGTTCCAGAACCGTAGGCGAGAACGTCGCTTACCCGTTAAAGGGAAGCGGACTCACAAAACAGCAGATCAAGGCGAAAGTGAAGGAGCTTTTGGAGTTCGTTGATATCGCAGAGAAGGAAAACGCGTATCCGAGCCAGCTTTCCGGAGGACAGAAACAGAGAGTCGCTATCGCGAGAGCCCTTGCGAACGACCCGAAGGTTCTTCTCTGCGACGAGGCCACAAGTGCCCTGGACCCGCAGACCACAGGAGCGATCTTACAGCTCTTAAAACACTTAAACGAGAAGCTTGGGATCACCATCGTGATCATCACCCATGAGATGGCAGTTGTCAAGGAGATCTGCGACAGAGTTGCCGTCATGGAGCACGGAAATGTTGTCGAGGAAGGCGATGTATTCTCCATCTTCGCGGCACCGAAGGCGGGCATCACGAGAGACTTCATCCGCACCACCTCAAACCTTCAGAAGATCGAAAAGCTCATCGAGGATAAGTCACCGCTTGTAGCATTAAAGCCGGGTGAGAAGATCCTGCGGTTGAATTACATCAAGAAGAACACATCGGAGGCATTGATCTCCGAGACTTCCAGAAAATTCAACATCAACTTAAATATCATCTTTGCGGACCTGGAGATCGTTCAGGACGCGCCGATCGGCGGTACCGTAGCGATCGCCAGCGGGAAGAGAGAAGATATTGAGGCTGCGGTTGAGTATCTGAAAGAGAAGAATGTAGGAGTGGAGGTGCTTGAGAATGGCTGATTTTTAAACACGATCATCCCCAATGTTATGACGAAGCCGGATGAGTTATGGGAAAGCTTCGGGCAGACGGTCTACATGGTAATTGTATCGGGCGCTATCTCCATGGTATTTGGACTTTTCTTCGGAATCATCCTCACCGCAACTTCCCCGAAGGGCGTTTTGAAAAATAAGGTTATTTTCAATATTTTAGATAAGTTAGTAAATATTTTCCGTTCGATCCCGTTTGTAATCCTTTTGACAGCGCTGATCCCGCTGACCCGTATGGTCGTCGGAACAGCTATCGGCACAAAGGGTGCGATCTTACCGCTGATCTTTGGTACAGTGCCGTTCTTTTACGAGACAGATCGAGAGCGCGCTGGCTGAAGTGGACTACGGTCTCATTGAGGCGGCGGAGAGCATGGGAGACAGCCCGTGGCAGATCATTTTCCGTGTATACTTAAAGGAGAGCGTACCGGGAATCGTCAGAGCGATGCAGATCACATTCATCAGCCTGGTAGGACTTACCGCGATGGCAGGTGCTGTCGGCGGCGGCGGACTCGGAGATTTCGCGATCCGCTACGGTCATTCCAGAGGACAGACAGATGTCACGTATGCGACAGTTATCATCATCCTGATCATGGTAAGCCTGATCCAGAGCACCGGTTCGTACGTTATTAAGAAGACAACACATTAGATAAGGACCGAAAAACAACATAGCCTGAAACGGCGGCGGACAGGATCTGTCCCGTATCAATAAAAAGGATCTGATCGGTCCGTGCGGCGAACACGGAGAAAACCGGGAAGAGACAAATATAGTTTAGGAGGAGACACATTATGAAGAAAAGAATTTTAGCACTCAGCACCGCAGCAGTTTTAGCATTATCCTTAACAGCATGCGGCAGCAGCCAGAAGACAGAAGAGACAACAGCAGCGGCAGCAGACACTACGGCAGCTGGTTCTGAGGCAGCAGCAGATACCACAGCGGCATCCGGCGAGAAGACAGTGATCAAGCTCGGCGTAGTCGGCGAGAACAATGAGCAGTGGCAGCCGGTCATTGAGAAACTTGCCGAGGAGAACATTGATCTTGAACTTGTAAAGTTTGCGGATTATCCGCTTCCGAACCGTGCGTTAAACGACGGCGAGATCGACTTAAACTCTTTCCAGCACATCGCATATTTTGAGGATGACTGCAAGAACAACGGATATGATCTTTTCCATCATCGGTGAGACCATCATCGCTCCGTTAGACTTTATTCCAACAAGATCAAAGACGTTTCCGAGATCAAGGACGGCGATATCATCGCGATCCCGAACGACGCTACAAACGGCGGACGTGCGTTAAAGCTTTTAGAGTCTGCAGGTCTCATTAAAATTGATCCGGCAGCGGGCTACACACCGACAAAGAAAGACATCACAGAGAACCCGTTAAACCTTGACATTAAAGAGGTTGAGGCAGCAAACACAGCAAGCCTTCTTCCGGACGTCGCAGCGGCAGTCATCAACGGCGGTCATGCGGTTGACAACGGTTTAAACCCGGAGAAAGATTCGATCTTCCTTGAGAGTGTTGAAGAGGGAAGCGACAACCCGTATGTAAACATCATCGTTGCGAGAACAGCGGACAAGGACAATGAGCTTTACAAGAAAGTTGTAGATTATTTCCGCACACCGGAAGTTGCGAAAGTGATCGAGGAGACTTACAAGGGCGCTTACATTCCAACATGGGAGTAATCTTTAGAATTTAAATAGTACGAATGGCCAAAGAGGCAGGATATCCCGTTTACTTGCGGGTTTCCTGCTTCTTTTACGTGAATTCGTAACGATTCAGTACCTTCATAATTACAAGCAAAAATCCATTCCGAACCGGCTACGACGATGGGATTTTTGACTTTAGTCTATGTTTTCTTACGGTCAGAGCAGCAAATGTGCAGACCTGGTGAATAGTTACTTGAATTCACAAAATTTTCTTGTGAAACAGACAACGGTTTTCCTGTGACAGCGACGCCATGGAACTGCTTGCTTTTTTCTCCCGAAATCCCGTATGATTTACATAGATATTACATTTTAACGGTAAATTTTACATGAAAAATGAGATAAAACAGAAATAACAGTCAGAAAGGGGCAATGCGGATGCCGAGACCTCAAGGTGGACGAAAAACAAACATTGATATGACGGAGGGAGTGATCTGGAAACAGCTGGTGTTGTTTGCAATCCCGCTGATCATGGGAAACGTATTCCAACAACTCTACAATACCGTGGACAGCATCGTTGTGGGAAATTATCTCGGAACGTCGGCCCTGGCGGCTGTGGGAGCTACCACGGCGATCTGCAATACGCTGGTGAATTTCTTTAACGGAATCTCCATCGGAGCCGGCGTGGTGATCAGTACGAGTTTTGGCGCGAAAAACCACGAGAAGCTTCACGAGGCGGTGGAGACGACGATCCTCTTCGCGGTGATCGTCGGATGTTTTGTCTCCCTGATCTCTATCGGGGTCGTTCCGGTGATGTTAAAGTGGATGTCCACGCCGGATGATGTGGTCGGACCGGCGGGTGAGTATTTAAAGATCTACTTTGTCGGAGTTCCGGTGCTGTTCCTCTACAATATGGGAAGTGCGATCTTAAGGGCTGTGGGGGATACGAGACGTCCGCTCCTGTTCCTGATCATCAGCAGCTGCTTAAATATTGTTCTGGATATCCTTTTTTGTGGCGGTATTCCACTGGGGGATCAGCGGTGTAGCGATCGCCACGGTGATGGCGGAGACAGTTTCCGCGTTCCTGGCCTGCATGACACTCACAAGAACAGATGGAGCCCATAAACTTGTCTTAAGAGATTTACATATCAATAAGACCTGTCTCGGTGAGATCTTCCGGATCGGACTTCCTGCCGGTGTCCAGCAGGGACTCACAGCGTTTTCCAATGCCCTGGTACAGACATACGTCAACGGTCTTGGTTCCTCGGTGATCATGGCGGGCTGGAGCTGCCACTCGAAGATCGACCAGTTCGCGATCCTGCCGGCCCAGAGCATGGGCCAGGCGGCAACTACCTTCGTGGGACAGAACCTCGGCGCGAAGAACGTAAAGCGTGCCAGAAAAGGCGTCCGACAGGCGGTGTTCATGGGTGTCGGCGTACTGATCTGCATCTCCATCGTCATGGCACTCTCCGCGCGATCCCTGGTATCCCTTTTTAACAGGGATCCGTCGGTTCTGCATTACGGAACTCTGTTTATCCTGATGACCGTGCCGTTCCGCTTCTGCAGCTCCTTCAACCAGATTCTGGCGGGTTCCTTAAGAGGCTCCGGTGACGCGAAGGGACCGATGTGCATCATGCTCTTCAGCTTCGTTGTCTGTCGACAGATCTATCTTTTCTTTGTGACAAAGATCGCCTTCAACGAGTACACCGTAGGCCTCGGCTATCCGGTGGGCTGGATCGTGTGCGCGGTTATTTCCTATCTGTATTATAAAAGGAGCAGATGGGAAGAAGTGGAAAAAGAAGACTGATTCTGTGTTCGTTGCGCTGGCAGAAAATCTGTGCTATACTGAACTGCGTGTGAAAAAAGAGCAGTTGTAAAACGACTGCTGATGTACAAATGTGTGCGGCTGTGAATCTGCTGCCGTGATAGAAACAGGAGGATTTTATGATTTTATCCTGCAGCAATATCTGCAAATCATTCGGAAGCGACGATATTATCAAGAACGCTTCCTTTCATATTGAGGATCATGAAAAAGCTGCCATCGTCGGCATCAACGGAGCGGGAAAATCGACGCTTTTAAAAAATAATCGTAGGTGAACTGCAGCCTGATTCCGGTGAGGTGGTGCTTGGAAGCGGGAAGACGCTGGGCTACCTGGCGCAGAACCAGGATCTTTTAAGCCACAGAACCATTTACGAGGAGATGCTTGACGCAAAAAAAATCTGTCATCGCCATGGAAAATCGTCTGAGGGATCTGGAAAATTCCATGAAGACAGCATCCGGGGAAGAGCTGGAGACCATGATGAATCAGTACAGCCGTTTAAGCCACGAGTTTGAGCTCATCAACGGCTATGCCTGGAAGAGTGAGATCGTGGGCGTCTTAAAGGGACTTGGTTTTACGGAGGAGGAGTTCTCAAGCAGATTTCCACACTTTCCGGCGGCCAAAAGACAAGAGTTTCCCTAGGCAAGCTTCTTCTCACAAACCCGGATATCATTCTTCTCGATCAGCCGACGAACCATCTGGACATGTCCTCCATCGCATGGCTGGAGACTTATCTCTTAAACTACCGCGGTGCCGTTCTCATCGTTGCCCATGACCGGTATTTTCTCGATAAGATCGTCACAAAGGTCATTGAGCTGGACAATGGACATGCCGTTGTGTACTCCGGAAACTATACGGCCTACAGCGAGAAGCGGGCACAGATGCGCGCGATCCAGATGAAGGCGTACTTAAACCAGCAGCAGGAGATCAAGCACCAGGAAGCGGTCATCGAAAAGTTAAAATCCTTCAATCGGGAAAAGTCCATCAAGAGAGCGGAGAGCCGGGAAAAGATGCTCGATAAGATCGAAGTCCTTGAGAAGCCGACGGAGGTCAATGACGCCATGGATATCCGCCTGGAGCCGAATATCTTAAGCGGAAACGATGTGCTGACAGTAAACGGTCTGGCGAAGTCCTTTGGTTCCCAGACATTATTTACAGACCTGAATTTCGATGTAAAGCGCGGGGAACGGGTCGCTATTATCGGTGACAACGGAACGGGAAAGACCACGATCTTAAAGATCATCAACGGTCTTGTGGAGCCGGATGACGGTGAGATCATTCTTGGTTCCAGAGTCCACATCGGATATTATGATCAGGATCATCAGGTCCTTCATATGGAGAAGACGTTGTTTGAGGAGATCTCCGACGCCTACCCGGGAATGTCCAACACCCAGATCAGAAGTACGTTAGCAGCATTCCTCTTCACCGGTGACGATGTGTTTAAGCGGATCGGGGATCTGAGCGGCGGTGAGAGAGGACGTGTTTCCCTCGCGAAACTTATGCTTTCGGAGTCGAACTTTCTGATCCTCGATGAGCCGACGAACCACCTGGATATCACTTCGAAGGAGATTCTGGAGAATGCCTTAAGCCATTACGGCGGTACGGTGCTCTACGTCTCCCATGACCGTTATTTTATCAACAAGACCGCAACGAGGATCCTGGATCTCACCGGAAAGCGGATGATGAATTATATCGGTAAATACGATTATTATCTGGAAAAAAACATGAGGCCATGATGAACGCCCATTTCGGGACCGAGAATGTGGAGCCTACCGGCGGAATCGTCGGATTCGGCGCATCAAAGACGGGAGCGGCGGCTGAAACTTCCGGAAAAGCGGCGGAGAGCAGCGCGGACGCAGGCGGAAAGCTTGACTGGAAAGCCCAGAAGGAAGAGCAGGCCCGCCAGAGAAAACGTCAGAATGACTTGAAAAAGGTCGAGGATGAGATCCACAGACTTGAGACGAGAGACGGTGAGATCGACGGACTTCTCTGCGACGAGAGTGTTTTCTCCGATGTGGCGAAGCTCATGGAGTTAAATAAAGAAAAAAGGAGATCGCAGGGAAACTTGAGACTCTTTATGAAAAATGGGAGGAGCTGGCTGAATAGGCCGGCTCTTTTCTGCGTGAATGACAGAACGATAATTTGAGAAAAATTCTCAATAAGGAAAACAAATAATCGAATTAAGTTTTTTATATAGCTGCTATTCCATGGGACAGTTTGTCAAAGTTTTGTTAAGATGATACAATAATGAATATAATGATGAAAGAATTTACGACAGTCAGAGTCGGAGACACCTGGCTTTCCGGATTGAAAAAAAAGATATATGACTTTTCAATTCCGGAAGTGGTGCATCTGAGAGAGGAGCGATATTCATGGATCTTCGGGAACAGAAATATGTCTGCACATTGGCAGAGCTTGGAAACCTGACGAGAGCGGCAGAAAGACTTTATATTTCTCAGCCGGCTCTCAGCATTTATATCACAAATCTGGAAAAAATCTTGGGACTCCTCTGTTTGACAGGAGCGGAAAGAAGTTTACACTGACTTATGCAGGGGAACAGTATGTGAAGAGAGCAGAAAAGATGCTCGAGCTGGAGCGGGAATTCAACGAGGAGATCGAAAAATCTCCAGGGAGACGGCAGGGCGGATCCGTCTTGGAATCTCCCAGCGGCGAGGCTGCTTTTTCCTGCCTCCGGTGATCGCGGAATATGAGAGGCGCTGGCCGGAGATCAATCTGGTGATACGGGAGGGAAATCTCACAGATCTCGGGGAGATGTTTAAGAACGGCGAGCTTGATATGATTGTTCTGAATCGTATAGATGTAAAGGAGAATATGGCCACAGAACTCTTATTCCGGGAGGAATTTCTCGCAGCGGATCCGGTCTGTCACGAGATTAACGCAAAGTCGGAGTATGTGCCAGGAAGCCGTTTCCGAAAAGCTCAAGCCGGAGTATCTGAATGGGGAAGTTCTGATCTTACATACAGCCTGGCAGAGCAGCAGAAAGATCGAGGACGCGATCCTGAGACAACATGGCGTGACGCCCGGGAAAGTCCGTGTAATTCGCAGCATGGAGACCGCGGTCCAGATGGCGGCGGAAGGTCTTGGGATCACCTTTATCCGGGAAGCGTATGCGGTGAATTTCCATTACCGGAAGCCGGTGAACTATTATATTCTGGATATCGAACGCCATAAACGCGACGTGGTCGTTGCATTCAAAAAAATGGTGAGCTTCCGGCCTATATGAAAGGTCTGGTAGAGATCCTGAAAGAATTTGGACAGGACTATCTTGAACGATAGAAAATCATAATTGCCAATAGTAATCTTAAGTTTTATATATTTCACGGGCACCTCCGAGGTCTGGTATCATTGTGGTATCAAACAACGGAGGTGCTTTTTTATGTTGAAAGAAGTCATGTTCCGGGATATTGATGGGATCCGGAATGAAATGACGGCTATGGCGGATGATATTTTGACCATCCGGAGATCGGGCTGGAGGAGTTTCATGCGCAGAAAGTTCTTACGGACTGGCTGGAGAAGGAAGGCTTCGCGGTAGAGAGAGGAGTTGTCGGTGTCGAGACCGCGTTTAAGGCTGTCTACCGTCACGGTGAGGGCGGACCGAATATCGGACTGCTCTGTGAGTATGACGCTCTTCCGGGAATCGGACATGCCTGCGGACATCATATGCAGGGACCATCGATCCTGGCTGCCGCTAAGGCGCTGAAGGACGCAGAGATCAGGAAACCGTATACGATCACGGTTTATGGAACTCCGGCGGAGGAGAGCGTCAGCGGAAAGATCAGAATGATCCAGAATGGATGTACATTTGAGGAACTGGAGGTGGCACTTATGATGCATGGCGGTCCGGCAACTCAGGTGGAGGTGAAGTCTCTGCCAAATTCAAGTACAAAGTGATCTTCCACGGGGTGAGCGCCCACGCGGCGATCAAGCCGGAGAAGGGAAGAAGTGCTCTTGATGCTCTGATCCTTGCATTTCAGGGGATCGAATTCCTGAGAGAGCATGTCAACTCTGACGTAAAGATCCATTACACAGTCGTAAACTGCGGAGGAACTCCGGCAAATGTGGTTCCTGCTTACGCGGAAGCGAGTGTGTATGTCCGCTCCTACAACCGTGCGTATCTCGATACCGTATGCAGACGGTTTGAGAAGGTCTTAAAGGGTGCTGCCATGATGACAGAGACTGAGGTGGAGATCATCGAGGAGAAGAAGGTAGACAACAAGATTCCGGTTCTCACCTTAAATGATCTTGTCATGAAGCAGGCTGAGGAAATCCATGCTCCGCAGATTGCTCCGGCGCGGGAGAAGACGGGTTCCACGGATTTCGGAAATGTCATGAGACGTGTTCCGGGAACATGTGCGAGAATCGCGTTTGTGGCACCGGGGGCTGCAGCCCATTCTCAGGAGTACATCGAAGCCGGTAAGACGGAAGCTGCCCATGACGCAGTGATCTACGGGGCAAAGATCCTCGCAGGGACTGCACTGGAGCTCATCGAAAATCCGGAGCTTTTAAAACAGGCGAAAGAGGAATTCAGGAAAAATCTGGCAAAAGAGAATTCCGAAGTTTAAAAGCAAAACAGATACCATCAGACACACCGGCAGAACAAAAACTGCCGGAACCTAAGAACAGGGGATTACTATGGAAAAAAAGAAATTTAAAATGCCGCATTCGTATGTTATTATCTTTATGCTTCTGATCTTTGTATCGATCATGACATACCTGATCCCGGCACATGAATATGACCGCGAGAAGAATGAGGCAGGCAACACCACAGTTATTGTAGAATCTTATCATGAAGTTGAGGGCGAACCGGTTCCGGTCTGGAAAATCCCGAACTTTGTCATGAAGGACTTTCCAAACAGGCTGACATTATTTTCCCGTTGATCGTGATCGCCGGCTGCCTTGAGGTGATCTTATCCACAGGAATGTTCCATGCGTACTGTGGAAAGATGGCAATGAAGTGCAAAGGTAAGGAGAAAATATTCATACCTGCGATCCTGTTGATTTTGCCTTTATCGGTATTACACAGTCCACAAATAAGTTCATCGGATTTGCTCCGCTGGGAGTTATGCTTGCCGCAACGCTTGGTTATGATGCGATCGTCGGTGTGGCGATCGTCCTTCTCGGTGTCGGCATTGGCTTCTCAACAGGTATTCTTGCGCCGACGACAGCCGTTGCGCAGGATCTCGCAGAGCTCCCGGCCTATTCCGGAATGTGGCTCCGTGTTGTGAGCTTCGTCCTCTTCTATGTTGTGACAGCCGCTTATATCATCTGGTACGGCGAGCGCTGCAAAAAAAGGACCCGACAAAGAGCGCGATTTACGGTGTGGAAGGTGTCAGCAGTTTTGATGTATCCGGCACACAGGTCGAGGTAAATAAGCGTCATCCGTACGTTTTGGCAGTATTTTTAATTTCCTTCGGAACATTAATGTACGGCTGCATCACCCGCGGTTGGGGGCTTGTTGAGACGGCTGTCTGCTTATTCTGGATGGCATTCATCGGCGGACTTATTTATGGATACGATCCGAGCACGATCGCAAAAACTTTGTGAAAGGTGCGAAGAACATGACTTCCGCAGCCCTGATCGTTGGTCTCGGCGCTACGGTTGCCCTGATCCTTCAGTCCGCAAAGGTTCTTGACACGGTTGTTTACGGACTTGCAAATATGCTGTCCCTGTTCCCGAACTTCTTAAAACCGGCGGTTATGCTCGTCATGAACGTGATCGTCAACGGCTTCGTAACATCAGGTACCGGTCAGGCAGCAGTTGTTATGCCGGTTATGGTTCCGCTTGCTGACGTAGCGGGCGTGACAAGACAGACCGCCGTTCTTGCATATAAGCTCGGTGACGGCTTCTGTAACTACATTCTTCCGCACGCGTCTGCCCTTATGGGATTCCTTGGTGCTACCGGTATCGGTTATGACCGCTGGATGAAATTTATGGGCAAGCTGTTCGAATCTGGATGCTTTTAGGATCTGCGATCCTGATCTTCGGTTACTTTGTACAGTACGCGTAACGATCCGGCAGATCTGTGCATCTGCATAGATTGATCAAACAGATATCGATATACTCAAAAGAAAAATGTTCCGTCCGGTCGGGGAGATCATGGGCGGGACATTTTTCTTTTTTATGGGATAGGGCAGTTCCAGCCCCAATTCGCCTAAATTCTTTGACAAGGATTTGACAAAATAATATAGATATGAGTATAATAGATTCCATCGTTATATGAAAGTTTTGAGAAGGTGAAACCAGAAAATGACAGAAGAGAGACAGATTTCAAAGGCAGTAATTTCCAGACTGCCCCGGTATTACCGCTATCTGGGCGAGCTGATGGAGGAGGGATCGAGAGGATCTCGTCCAACGAGCTGAGCGCCAGAATGAAGGTCACCGCCTCGCAGATCCGCCAGGACCTGAATAACTTCGGAGGATTCGGGCAGCAGGGATATGGATATAATGTAAAGTATCTTTATACGGAGATCGCCAGGATCTTAGGCATCGACCGGCAGCATAACCTGATCATCATCGGAGCCGGAAACCTGGGCCAGGCCATTGCCAATGACACAAATTTTGAGAAGCGCGGATTTATAATCAAGGGAATGTTCGATACCAATCCGCGGCTGATCGGTCTCGTGGTCCGTGGTGTGGAAATCCGCGGGATCGATGACCTTGAACAGTTTATTATCGATAACGAGGTGCAGATCGCAGCCCTCACGATCCCGAAGTCCAAGGCTCCGGAGATCGCAGAGCGCCTGGTAAAGGCCGGAATCAAGGCGATCTGGAACTTTGCCCATACCGACCTAAATGTTCCGGATGATGTGGTCGTTGAGAATGTCCACCTCTCCGAGAGCCTGATGCGACTTTCCTATCGTGTCTGCAGCATGCAGGATGAGCGGGAGCGGAAAGCAAAGGAAAAAGCAGAACAGACGGAACCAATGAGACATGTTGATTGGAGTTGGCTGTGATTTGATCGAAATTGAACGCGTAAAAAAAAGCCTGTGATAAAGAGGCTTTTTGTCGCGTATTTATACCGAGCGTGAGCGCCGGCAGGCAAAGGGAGATCCCCGGGTCCTTGCCGGCACTTTTGCCGTTAAAGAAGCAGTGGCGAAGATGTTTGGAACGGGATTCCGGGAGTTTATGCCGATTCATGTGGAGGTCTTAAGAGATCCTCTTGGAAAGCCCTATGTGGAGCTTCACGAGGGAGCCGCAAAAATAGCCGAAGATCTCGGGATCACAAAGATCGAAGTGTCGATCTCAGACACGAAGGACCATGCGATGGCGTTTGCCGTCGGAGAGGGGATGCCGGATGAAAGCAGTTCTCAATGGAAAAGAAATGAAAGAGTTCGATGCAAAGGTCCATCAAAGGGTATGGGATTCCATCCTTAGTCCTGATGGAACGGGCGGCGATGGCAGTTGCAGAGAAAGCAGAGGAGATACTGGAAAAGAAGAGGCAGGGACCGTCTGGTCCGTCTGCGGCTTTGGAAATAACGGGGCGGATGGGGTTGCCGCCGCCAGAATGCTGTTTTTAAAGGGGGTACGATGTGAAGATCGTTTTCCCGCAGCGGGACGGAAAAAGGAAGCGAGGAACTGGAAGCCCAGCTAAATGTCGTAAAACGACTGGGAATCCCGGTGATGACGGCGGAAGATCTGCCGGACCTGGTGGAAAAGAAGATCCATCGGCGCAGCCGTTTAGAAAGGCCGGGGAGAGAAAAAGAAGCTGCCGGGGCGTGATCCTGGACGCAATCTTCGGGATCGGCCTTTCGAGAAATGTGGAGGGCGCATACCGGAAGCTGATCCGGTGGATCAATGGACAGGAAGACATGAAAGTCATTGCTGTCGATATCCGTCGGGCATCAGCTCCGATAACGGAAGCGTGATGGGAGATGCAGTCCGCGCGGATGTGACGGTCACGTTCGGAGAAAAGAAGCTTGACAGGTGCTGTTTCCGGGGGGAGCTCTGCGGACATCTTCTCGTGAAAGATGTGGGCTTTGTGCCGGAGAGCAGCGCAGAACGAGAAAAGCATGTCCAGATGCTGATCGGGAAGATCTTTTTGAGGATTCCGCCCGCATGGCTGATTCCAACAAGGGAACATACGGAAAGGTCCTTGTGATGGCAGGAGCGAAGAATATGGCGGGGGCTTCCCTGCTTTCCGCCAGAGCGGCATACCGGATGGGAGCCGACTTGTAAAGGTCTTTACCCCGGAGGAGAACCGGCTGATCGTACAGGAAAAGCTTCCGGAGGCCATTTTAGCTACCTACGACACGAAGGAGACCGAGAAAGATCCGGAAAACTTTGCGCGAAAGATCGCGAGGGAGACGGAATGGGCCGATGTGATCGTTCTGGGCCCCGGGATCGATGGAAGATTATGCCAGATGCATGGTGGAAAATGTCCTGAAGGACGCCTATGTTCCGATCATTCTTGACGCGGATGCCCTGAATCTTGCGGCGGAATACCGGGAACTGACAGGTTATTTTACGGAGAATATTATTGTGACGCCGCATATGAAGGAGATGTCGCGGCTTACAGGAATTCAGATTGAAGAAATGAAGGAGAATCCGGTCCGCACTGCCAGAGAGTTCGCGGATCAGTACGGCGTAGTATGCGTCTTAAAGGACGCGGCGACGGTGATCGCCGGAAGAGATGGTAAGACATTCGTGAACGGAAGCGGGACTCCGGCTATGGCCAAAGGCGGTTCCGGTGATGTGCTTACGGGCGTGATCGCCGGGCTCGTAGCGCTGGGACTGGAGGAGAGTGACGCGGCGGCCCTTGGCGTTTATGTACACGGTCTCGCCGGTGAGGTCGCTGAGAAAACACTTTGGAGTCCACGGAGTGTTAGCAGGAGAGATCGCAGATTGCCTTTCGGAGGTATACAGAGATGGAATTTGACAGAATCTACGCAGAGGTGGATCTCGGGCGTATTGAAGAAAATATGGAGGTTATGAAGGAGCATCTTCGTCCGGGAACGAAGATGTACGGCGTGGTAAAGACGGACGCATACGGACACGGGGCAGTCCCGGTGGCGCGGACCATCGACCGTTTTGTCTGTGGGTACGCGGTGGCAACGGTGGATGAGGGGCTTAAGCTCAGGAGACATGGGATCGAAAAAGAGATCCTGAGTCTTGGTCCGGTTTCAGCCGGCCGCTATCAGGAATGTCTTGAAATGACATCAGTCTGCCGGTGTTTGAGTACCGGAGAGCAAAAGAATTATCAGATGCCGCTGCGGCAGAGGGAAAGACCGCGAAGATCCACATCGCGGTGGATACGGGAATGAGCCGTATCGGACTTTTCCCGGATGAGGGATCCGTGGAGACCGTAAAGGAGATCGCAGAGCTTCCGGCTCTCAGGATCGCCGGTATGTTCACCCACTTCGCCCGGGCGGACGAGGCGGATAAGACGAATGCAGGGGAGCAGTTCAGACGGTTTCGCGAGT
>VOFH01003118.1_pt1 | contig 55759 bp, 63 predicted proteins | sample 5384091 | NCBI WGS metagenome assembly VOFH01 (sample SAMN12384727, study PRJNA508395) | human gut metagenome | isolation source: healthy gut G | host: Homo sapiens | reverse complement strand
CTGGTCCAGAGGTCCGTATTGGCGTACTGGTCAATATAGTTGTAGATGACTTTCCAGTCTCCTTGCCGGTAGGTGGGTAGAAGTTGGCGTAGGCATGGTGGTGCGGGTAGTGATGGTAGATTTTCTGGGTGCGGTGGAAGGAGGCGTCTCCCTTGAAGTAGGGGCTGATGTCTTCCCCGTCCACCTTTTGTGCCACAGGCACCTTGAGCTTGAGCATGCTCAGGATGGTGGGATAGATGTCCCACATGGCCACGATGTCATGGTTCACGGCATTTTGAGGAATAGGATATTCCTGCTGGATGGGGCTTTCCGGGGCTACTTCCGCCCATCCCACGATCATCGGAACACGGGTTCCCCCCCTCGTACCGGCTACACTTGCGCCCTCTCAGGGGAGCGACTGCGCTGACCTTTTCAATCATGGGAATATTTTGGCTGTAGTTTTGCTGGATGGGGGCGTCTCCCCCGTTGTCGGACAAGAAGATGACCAGTGTCTTGTCGGCCACGCCCAGCTCTTTCAGATAGTCCATCAGATCGCCCAGGGATTTGTCCATGCCTTCAATCAGAGTGGCAAAGGTGCGGAGGCTGGCGTTCACCTGTACTCCGGATTCAAAGGCCGAGCCGTTGGGAACGGTGTATGTATCATAATCCCCGTTGGGGTCCGGATTGCCGTGCGGCTGGTGGACGGCATAGTGAGTCATGTACGCGAAGAAGGGTACATGGTCATCCACAGCCCGCTTGATCTGCTTTTTCATTTCCTGCGTCAGGGCATTCGTCAGGAAGTTCTGCTTTTGCTTTTCATTCGTGGGGGAGGTGCCCTGGGTATGGTATTCTTCCAAGTCCGGGACGTGGTAGGTTCCGGAACCGAAGTTGTCCTGGGAACGGTAGGAGCCCGGCTGGCCAATGGAGCTGCCGGCAATGTTGACGTCGAAGCCCAGGTGGATGGGGTTGGAAAAAGAGCCTGGAAGGAGGAGCGAAGTGTGCCTTGCCCACCGTGATGGTCCGGTAACCCGCATTCTGGAGGACGCGGGGAAGGGGATTTCCGTTTCATCCATGCCTCCCATGTTCCATTGGGGCGCCTGGATATGGGGCAGGGCGCCCCCGATTCATTGAGTGTGGCGGAGGTGGCGTTGGTCCAGTTGGTGACGCGGTGACGGGCGGAGTTTTGCCGGTCATCAGGGAGGTGCGGCCGGGGAGCAGACCGGGCAGGAATAGGCATTCGTGAATTTCAGGCCCTGTGCCGCCAGCCTTTCCATGGAGGGTGTTTTGTAGAAGTTGTTCAGTGCCGTTTTAACGGGCTGGCCGTTTTGATAATAGAAAGGAACGGAGGTGTCCTGCCAGCCCATGTCGTCCACCAGAAAGACCAGGACATTGGGCGTATTTTCCGCCAGAACGGAGATGATGAGAGATTTGCTTTTTTGTGTTCCATCGCCGGCGGTCAGCGTCAATGTGTAGAGAGTTGTTTCCGTCGGTTTGACCCGGAGAGTGCCGGCTCCGTTTTCACTGGTGATGGCGATGTTTTTTCCGTTGGCCGTCAGTTCCAGGTTTTGCGCTTTGACGGTGCTCCAGGTCAAGGTGGCCTCCTCATCCGCTCCGGAACTACCCTTTTTTATCCGACTCAAATACAAGGATTTCCGGTTCCTGTTTCTTGAAGGTTACCGTTACTTCCGCCGTGGATTTCGTTCCGTCCTCTCCCCGCGCGTTCAGCACATAGGTAGTCGTTTGTTCAGGGTTGACCGTGATCGCTCCCGTGCCGTTTTTCCGTGGTGACAGGGAATGTTTTCACCGTCTTTTGTGTTTAAGGTGACTTCTCCGCATTTCCAGGTTTTCCAGCTTAGTTCCGCGCCCGCGCGCTTTCCTTCCATGATTTCAGGCGGTGTAGCGGTGAAGGAGATGATGCCGGGAGCAGGGGAGATCAGGCGCACGGCGTTGATGGCGGAGCGGGTGGAGTCCGCTCCGTTGCCCGTGATGGTGATGACGCCGTTAACAACAGGAACATACCGCAGGGTGACCTTGTTGGCTCCTTCGTTAAATGTGCCGGAGAAGTTTTCCCTGTCCTGGATGGTTTCACCATGCCGTTGACCGTATAGAGCATGTCGCGGTCTGTGGTGTTGCAATCCCCGTAGATTTCCACATGGCAGTATTCCGCCATGGAGTCAGGGGAGCTGGGAGATGACTACATTTTCCGTGCCCCGGATTCCGGCCCAGGAGTCCATGAGCAGGTAGTCACGGTTTTTGTCGGCGGCAAACGTGCCGTTGCTGAAGCAGTAGCCGGGATTGTTGAAGGATATGGAGGCCTGTGTGGCTGTTCCACGAACAGTTTTCAGGCCTGTTGCCGAGGTTTTGGCCGCCGCCGTCGGAGTGATGAAGTTCCATGTTTCCCCTTCCTGCGCCAGTGTTCCGGGCTGGGCATTCAGAAACGCCGCTTCCGTAGCCACGGTTCCGTTCAGGACGCCGATACCTATTTCTTCCGCATTCAGGGAGCCCGTACCGGCCAGGAATAGAAGGAGAGTTGTCGATATGCCGCGGAGGAATTTCATGAGATTCAAGGAGCGCCTGCGTTCCATATTCCTTATTCTAACAAAAAATGTATATTCTCAATGGGGAATCCCTCCGACCGGATGATTCCGTAAAAAGAAATCAATGGAGACCGTCATTGTTGCGGCCTCCATTGATGAGAGAGCTTGAGTCGCATTAAGCCCGGCGGCGGCGCATCGCCAGGACTGCGAGACCCAGCAAGCCGAGAGGCCGTGGCGGGTTCCGGGATGCTGGATAATGCAAGAGCGTTGATGTTGCCGGTACCGTTTGAGGTCAGACTCAGCGTGGTGTTGTCCTTCGTGACCGTAAAGGTGTATTCCACCAGAGCCCATTCTCCTGCTCCAGATTCCGAGAATAACGTCGTGCCGGAAAGTGAGGCATTGGAACCGGCCGAATAGTCAAGCAGGGTGGCGGAGAGACCTTCTATATTCCCGGTCAAATCATAGGTTGAAGAGGCGGTTCCAAAAGAGTTGCCGCGTCCTACAAGCATGGTCAGCGTATAGATTCCGGCGGAGAGTCCCCGCATCTGCATGGTGTAAGAGCCGGAATTTTATTGATGCATCCTCCGTTGTTGCCCGTTGTGATGTCGGAACCGAATGTGTCAAAAACTTGCTGGAGTTGTCAGGATTATGGGAACTTTGAATATTGTCTGCTGTCAGGACGCCTTGGCCACCGCAGGCCCCTGCTCCTGTTACCAGAGTGATACCCGTAGATGAACCATCGAAGTTTTTGAGGGCGCCGCTTGTATAACTGCCCCCTGAACTTCCGGTTTTGATCAGATTTACTTTGCCCTGTTCTCCAAGATAGGTGCCATCCATGGAGGATGTACCTTGAGCCAGGGAGTTTACGCCGAATGTTATCACCACCGTGGCCGCTTGAACCGCGATGGAGGAGAGTGTGATGAGGGCCGCCAGGAATAATGTTTTCTTCATAGACAGACTAAAATATGTGGTTAATGGTGGCGAGTTGACCGCCACTCCATTTGTCAATAGCGGATTAGAAATTCGCTGAAAATCCGATGAATCCATTTTAATGTAAAAAAATCATATATCTTTTATAATCAATCATTTCATTTTTTATATAACATCTACAGCACTTGAGAAGCAGCAGTAATAGACTGGTCCTCCTTTCTTGGCAGGCTATAAATAATGCATTGGAAATGAACATGAGAAAAAGAAAATTCTGGCTTTTTATATTGACTTCGAATTTCTAATCCGATTCACAGGGAAGAAGTAATATATTCATTAGATTAATCGTTTTTCTGTGGAAAGCAGGTTTCATGCGATCAATAACAGCATGAGCCGGAAAAGTGCTTATTCCAGCCGTGGGAGCAATTTGAAGGAACCCCGGATGGTTCCTTTGTGGGCTGATATCCCATGAAGGGAGATGCTGCCTGATCGAATTCATTCTGACGGAGAAGAATAAAAAAGCCGTCCCGGATCAGGGGACGGCTTTTCACGGTTAAGGTTGTATTTGCTTTATGCTTCCACAGCCTTGGAGAATTCCTCCACCGTGTCACAGGTGCAGATCAGGTTGCGGTCTCCATACACGTTGTCCACGCGGCCAATGTATGGCCAGAATTTGTGGACGCGCAGTCCGGGCACCGGATAGGCCGCCTGGCTGCGGGAGTAGGGGTGCTTCCATTCGTCGGCTGAGACCATTTCCGCCGTGTGCGGGCATTTTTAAGAACGTTGTCTTCCTTGTCCGCTCCTCCGTTGATAACGGCCATGATTTCCGCATGAATATGCTCCATGGCTTGAATGAAGCGGTCCAGTTCTTCCCTGGGTTCCGATTCGGTGGGTTCCACCATCAAGGTGCCGGGCACGGGGAAGGACATGGTGGGGCCGTGGAATCCGTAGTCCATGAGCCGTTTGGCGATGTCGTCCACGGTGAGGCCGGCGTCGTGGGTGAGCCGGCGCGGGTCCAGGATGCATTCATGAGCTACCAGACCCTTGTTGCCGGAGTAGAGGACCGGGAACAGGCCGCCGAGTTTTTTGGCGATGTAGTTGGCGTTCAGGATGGCAACTTCCGTTGCCTCCTTGAGGCCGTCCGGACCCATCATGGACAGGTACATCCAGCAGATGGCGGCAATGGAGGCGCTGCCCCATGCCGCGGAGGCCACGGCTCCTTCCTCATTGTCCAGGCTGAGATGGCCGGGCAGGAAGGGCACAAGATGTTCCGCCACGCCAATGGGGCCGATGCCGGGACCGCCCCCGCCATGAGGCATGGCAAAGGTTTTATGGAGATTCAGATGGCAGACGTCTGCGCCGATGCCGCCGGGGCAGGTGAGGCCCACCTGGGCATTCATGTTGGCTCCGTCCATGTACACCTGGCCGCCGTTGGCATGGACGATGTCGCAGAGCTCTCTGATGGTTTGTTCATAGACGCCGTGCGTGGAGGGGTAGGTGACCATGATGCAGGAGAGGCTGTCCCGGTGGGCTTCTGCCTGGGCTTTGAGGTCGTCCATGTCGATGTTGCCCGCTTCGTCGCATTTGACGGGGACCACCTTGAGACCGGCCATGGCGGAGGAAGCGGGGTTCGTGCCGTGGGCGGAGGTGGGGATGAGGCAGACGTTCCGGTGGCCTTCTCCCGCATGCTGCTGGTAGCGGCGGATAGCCAGAAGCCCCGCATATTCCCCTGCCGCGCCCGCGTTGGGCTGGAGGGAAACGGCGGCAAAGCCCGTGATTTTCGCCAGACGGTCCGCCAGGGTGGCGAGCATTTCCCGGATGCCTTCCGATTGGTCTGCAGGGACGAAGGGATGCAGGGAGCTGGTTTCCGGCCATGTGATGGGGATCATTTCGGAGGCGGCGTTGAGCTTCATCGTGCAGGAGCCCAGCGGGATCATGGCTTCGTTGAGGGCCAGGTCGCGGGATTCCAGGCGGCGGATGTAGCGCATCATTTCCGTTTCCGAGTGGTAGGAGTTGAAGGCCGTTTCCGTGCAGAAGGGAGTTTGGCGCGTATGGATAGGCGCCCATGCCGGGGATTCACAGCAGCAGGGGGCGGAAGTTTCCGTACCTGTGAGGGCGGAGGCCAGGGTGGCCACGTCCGTGCAGGAAGCTGTTTCATCCAGAGAGATGGCGACATGGTCGGCATCCACCTTGCGGATGTTGTATCCCGCATCCAGAGCCTGTTTCACGAGGGCGTCCGCCCGGCCCGGAACCGTCAGGAGCAGGGTGTCGAAGAAGTCCTTGTTTTCTATGGAGATGCCGGCTTTCGTGAGAGCCTTGTACAGGCTTTTCGTTTTCCGGTGGATTTCCGTGCCGATGCGCTTGAGGCCTTCCTGCCCGTGGTAAACAGCGTAGAAGGCGGCCATGACGGCCAGGAGGACCTGGGCGGTGCAGATGTTGGAAGTGGCCTTGTCCCGGCGGATGTGCTGTTCCCGCGTCTGGAGAGCCAGGCGGTAGGCCGGGCGTCCCTGCGGGTCTATGGACATGCCGATGAGGCGTCCGGGCATGCGGCGCTTTAGGGCGTCCGTGCAGGACATGTAGGCTGCGTGCGGTCCCCCGAAGCCCATCGGGACCCCCGAAGCGCTGCGTGTTGCCCACGCAGATATCCGCTCCGAAGGAGCCGGGTTCTCTGATGACGGTGAGCGCCATCAGGTCGGCTGCCACGACGCAGAGGGCTCCGGCGGCGTGTACGCGGGAGAAGAAGTCCGTGTAGTCGCTGATGCGGCCCAGGGTGTCCGGATACTGGACCAGGACGCCGGCAAGGTCCGCACCGACGGAAGCAGGATCAAAAGCGGTCCAGTCCCCTATTACGATGTTGACGCCCTGCCATGCGGCACGGGTGCGGATGACACTGATGGTCTGGGGATGGCAGGTGTCCGCCACAAAGAAGGTGTTGGCCTTGGGACGGGTGTTCCGGCACATGGAGACGGCTTCCGCCGCGGCCGTTCCTTCATCCAGCAGGGAGGCATTGGCGACCGGCAGCCCCGTCAGGGAGGCCACCATGGTCTGGAAGTTCATGAGCATTTCCAGCCGTCCCTGGGCGATTTCCGGCTGATAGGGCGTATAGGCCGTGTACCAGCCTGGGTTTTCCAGAATGTTGCGCAGGATGACGGACGGAGTAATGGCGCCGTAGTATCCCTGGCCGATGAAGGATTTCAGGAGCTTGTTTTTTCCAAGGATGGAACGGAGTTCCTCCAGGGCTTCCGGTTCCGATTTGGCGGCGGGAAGGTCCAGAGGGGCTTTCATGCGGATGTCAGCGGGACGATGTCCGCGATGAGTTCTTCAAGCGTTTCATAGCCGAGGCTTTTGAGCATTTCCCGGCGTTTTTCCCCCTGGGGGCCGATATGCCGGCTGGCAAAGTCTGAGTGGGTGTTCATGTGGTGTTTGGCAGTGTGGCGTCCGGTCCGGAGGGGCCGGGCTAAAGCAAAAAGCCCCGGGACGGAATCGCCGGGGCGGAAGAGGAGGAACTGTTCAGGAGCAGTATTCCTCGTAGTCGGTTGCGTTCATCATGTCTTCCGTTTCCGTGGGAACGTCCAGGCGGATCTTGTAGAGCCAGCCCGCGCCGTAGGGATCGGAGTTGATGAGGGAGGGATCATTGGAAAGTTCCTCATTGATTTCCAGGATTTCACCGGAGACGGGAGTGTACACGTCGCTGGCGGCCTTGACGGATTCAACGACGGCCACGGGGTCCCCGGCGGCGACCGTGGCTCCTACTTCGGGGAGGTCTACAAAGACTACATCGGAGAGCTCCGCCTGGGCATGGTCGGAAATACCGATGGTGCCGATGTCTCCGTCAATTTCGATCCATTCATGATCTTTGGAATACAGCAGATTTTCTGGTACGTCGTGCATAAGATTTGGTTGTATGAGGTAAGAGTGTAGTAATTTACAGGATTTGTCAGTTTATTTTTGCGTTGTAGTGTCAGCCTTTTTTATAAAAGGGTTTTTTGACCACAAGGGCGGGGAATTTTTTCCCCCTGACATCTATTTCCAGCTCTGTGCCGACCTTGGCATGGGCGGCAGGAAGGTACGCCAGAGCGATGCCTGTCATCAGGGAGGGCGAGAGGACGCCGCTGGTGAGTTCCCCGATGGCTTCGCCGCCGGGAAGGTGAACTTTGTAATGGGCGCGGGGAGGGGCTCCCTTGCCGGTGTATTCAATGGCCGCCAGACGCTGGGTGAGGCCGCTGGCTTTTTGTTCACGGAGAATGCCGGAGCCGATGAATTCCGTGTCCAGCGCGCAGAAGAAGCCCAGTCCGGCTTCCAGCGGAGTTTTGTCCGGCGCCAGGTCGGAACCGTTCAGCGGATAGCACATTTCCAGGCGCAGGCTGTCACGGGCGCCGAGGCCGCAGGGCTTGGCTCCGGCGGACAGGAAGGCTTCAAACCATTTGACGCCTTCCGCGGCAGGGCAGAAGAATTCAAAGCCGTCTTCCCCGGTGTAGCCGGTACGGCAGACGATGAGGTCCGCGCCGTCCACCGTGATGCGGGCGATGCCGTTGCGGGGCGGGAGTTCCACTCCGGGAATGACTTTGGCGAAGATTGCCCCGCAAAGAGGTCCCTGAACGGCCAGGCCCACGTATTCGTCGGAGTGGTTTTCCAACGTTACGTCTGCGGGTTTGTGAGCGGAGAGCCAGGCGAAGTCTTCATCAATCCTGGAGGCGTTTACCACCACGAAGAAGGTTTCCGGTTCCATGCGGTACAGGATCAGGTCGTCGATGACGCCGGCTTGTTCGTTAAGCATGATGGAGTATTGGCCCTGGCCGATGTCCAGCTTGTTGATGTCGTTGGTGAGCATGGAGTTCAGCCATGCCGCCGCGCTTCGGGCCGGATACCGTGAATTGGCCCATGTGGGAGATGTCAAAGATGCCGCAGGCCTCGCGCACCGCTTTGTGTTCGTCCAGAATGCCGGTGTACTGCACGGGCATGTTCCAGCCGGAGAAGGGAACCATTCTGGCTCCCAGTTCAATGTGTTTGGCTGCCAGGGGGGTGGATTTGACGTCGGAATCAGACATAAGGTGGTGTGAAGTTATGAGCAATCTGCTCTCTGCGTTCTGAAAAGTCAATGGAATTCCGGGGGAGTTCCGGGCTAGACGTTAAAGCGGAATTCGATGACGTCCCCATCCTTCACGATGTATTCCTTGCCTTCAATGCGCAGCTTTCCGTGTTCGCGCGCTCCGGCCTTGCTGCCGCACGTAACGAGATCGTCATAATGGACGACTTCCGCGGCAATGAATCCGCGCTCAAAGTCCGTATGGATGACGCCCGCCGCCTGGGGGGCCTTGGCTCCGTCCGGGATGGTCCAGGCGCGTGTTTCCTTGACGCCGGTGGTCAGGTAGGTGCGCAGGCCCAGCAGATGGTACACGGCGCGGATGAGGTCGGAGACGCCGGAGTCCTGCACGCCGAGGGATTCCAGGAATTCGGCGGCTTCCTCTTCCGATACGTCGATGAGTTCCTCCTCAATTCTGGCGGAGATGACAATGGCTTCCGCATTGTGGTGTTCCGCCACGTATTTTCTTACCTGGGAGACGTAAGGATGGGAATCCGGGTCATTGATGGCGGCCGCCAGTTCGTCTTCATTGACGTTGCAGGCGAAGATGCTTTTTTTGTCTGAAAGGAGCTGGAAGGAACGGAGCAGTTTGCGTTCGTCGTCATCCAGCTTTTCTTCAAAGGTGATGGCGGGGAGTCCCTCGTTCAGGTGGGGAAGGAGTTTGGTGATGAGGGCTACTTCCGCCTTGGCTTCCTTGTCTCCGCTGCGGGCCTTGCGCTCCCGGGAGGAAAGCCGCTTGTCCATGGTGGCTATGTCCGCCAGGATGAGTTCCGGAGTTGATGATTTCAATGTCGCGCAGAGGATCCACGGAACCCAGTTCATGGATGATGTCGTCATTGTCAAAGCAGCGCACCACCTGGACGATGGCATCCACTTCACGGATGTTCGCCAGGAATTGGTTGCCCAGTCCGGCTCCTTCCGAGGCTCCTTGACCAGTCCGGCGATGTCCACGAATTCAATGAGCGTAGGGATAATTTTTTCAGAGCCGGAGATGTTGGAGAGTACCTGCAGGCGCGGGTCCGGCACGGTGACCATACCCACGTTGGGGTCAATGGTGCAGAAGGGGTAGTTGGCCGCCTGGGCCTTGCGGGTCCTGGTGACCGCGTTGAAGAGGGTGGATTTGCCCACGTTGGGGAGACCTACAATACCTGCCTGTAACATAGGCAGGACTGATAGCGGGTCAGGCCGGGAAAGTCAAACCCCAATTCCGGGGAAGTTTCAGGCCGCTCCGCCCAGAGCCCATTTGAGCAGATTTTCCGATTCCGCCCATATGCGGGATGGATGGCAGCCGAGTACGACCACGATGACGTGGCGTCCATTGAATCCGGCGGAAGAGACCAGGCAGCGCCCGGCGGCGTTCGTATAGCCGGTTTTCATGCCGGTGACCCAGGAGTGCTGTTCCAGCAGTTTGTTCGTGTTCCGCAGGAGAAGCGTCTTGCCGTTGGCGCGGGTGAAGGCGTACTGCTGCTTGCAGATGATGTTGCGCAGTTCCGGGTTCCGGTAAACGTAATAGGCGCAGCGCGCCATGTCAATGGCCGTGGAGTACTGGTCCGCAGGCAGTCCGTTGGGATTGACGAAACGGGAGTTGTACATGCCCATTTGGCGGGCCTTGGCATTCATCATCTGGGCGAATCTGGGCACGGACCCCGCCGTGTCCCGTGCCAGGGCGAGGGCCACGTCATTGAAACTGCGTATCATCAGGGCATTGAGCAGTTCGCGGCGGGAGTAGACTTCCCCCGGAGCGGAAGCCCAGCTTGGTAGGATCCGCCTTGGTGTCGGACGGCTGGATGACTACCTTCCTGTCCAGGCTGCCGTGGTCAAGCACGACCATGGCCGTGACAAGCTTCTGGGTGCTGGCCACTTGGCGGCGCTGCATGCCGTTGTGCGAGAAGAGGACTTTTCCCGTAAGAGCGTCCATGACGCAGGCGCTGGCACAGCGCGGGGTGCGCGGAGCGCTCGGCGGGATGGCGACGGGGCGGGTGGGAAAGTTGGCCGGGCGGGGAAGAGCGTTGGAGACGGGCTGGGAGATTTGGGGAGGAACGGGCGTCGCCATGGGGATGTAATCGTTCGAGTCTCCGTATGACTGGCAGCTTGTGGAGCTCAGGCAAAGGGCAATTCCTGCGAGAATGGCGAACAAACGCATGTCTTTTGCTACAGTAAGTTGTTTATTTCATCAAGCCCAAACTCAGCGTTGGGCAGGGAGTTGGACAAAAAAAGGCCGCGGGGATGGCTGTCCGCGGCCTTTTTTTCTCTATTAACTACCTATGGAACCAGAACCACCCTTGGCGGTTTTGAAGATATTTTCTTCATGCGCCGGATAGATCTCGTGCAGGTGTGACTTTATCCCGGAAGAAGTCGTTCAAAGTATGTCCAAGAATAAACCTTTTTAAATGATTTTTTAAATGGTTTCATTTATTTATCCGATCAGGAAGGAATGTATTTCCCTTTATGTTTTTTATCCGGCCGGGTTCGGGAAATGCCGCCGTTCGGACGGAATGGACGTATTCTGGTTCATGGGGCTGGACATTCTGACGTGCGGAAATTTGTTAGATGAGCTGTTTGGAATGTTTATGGTGGTTGATAGTGTTTCTTTTGTGTCGGAAATAAAGGATTTTCAAAGGAAAGAGAAGGCGCAGGAAAAGAAAAAAAGTCATTGCAGCGGATAGGTCGGTATGGTTTTTTATAATAAATTTGCCACATGATGAAGATTTCTGTTTTATTTCTGTCTCTGGCGGCTGCATGCATGGCGTGTGCCGAGGTTCTTCCGTTCAAAACGCCGTGTTTCGACACCAAGAGAGGTGCGGACAAGGCGAAGTCTTCCCTTTCCATGGAGCAGAAGGAGGCGTGCGTGGGTGTGAAGCTGGAGGACGGCGAGGAGAAGATGGAGATAAGCATCCCTTTCCGCGACAGGAACAATTACAGCAATCTTGCCGTTTTTGAAAAGGCGTTTGCCAGGGAGAATGTTTCCAAGAAGCTGGAGGCTCTGAAAAAGGCGGAACCCAGGCTTGTCAAGTGCATCATCCGCGGCAAGGAAGCGGTTTGCCCCATCGTGCCCCTTGGTGTGCTGAAAGGGGAAGACGGTATGGTCCTGAATTTGTCCCTGGCCTCTTACGAAAAGATTGATTTCAAGGCGCAAAAGGAAGGGCGCTTCCAGAAGAAGAGGGATCCGAACGATATCAAGTTTGTGTATGGCGTGATTTTCGAGATTTCTGATCCCGTATCCAAGAAGAAACTTGCTTCTCCGGTAAAGTGGGAGCAGACGGAAACCATTTCCGCCTGGATTGACGCCTTGCGCAAGGAAGTTAAACAATAGGTCCGCAACCTTTGTTTTCAGGGCGGCTGGAAAATGTCTGCTGCCGGTTGAAACAGCGGCCGGGTTTTGCCGTTGGGGGGCTTTTGCAGGGATCAGTTGATGGAGAAGTAGCCTCCGGAGTCCGGGGTGACCCTGCCGGCGATTTGCAGCCTGGCCAGGCTGCCCGTGACGGCGTGTGCCGGCTGGCCCAGAGAGGAGCAGAGGGAGTCAATGGTGTTGAATCCCTGCCTGATGGCGTGCAGGACTTCTTCTTCCTCCCGGGTGATGGGGACGTTGTCCGCAGCGGTGGAGCCGGAGGATGGCGAGAAGAGGGGAAGCCCCGCTTCAGGCGCTTGCCATTTCATGTCCTGCAAGATGTCTGCGGCACTGGTGGCTAGTATGGCTCCGTCCCGGATGAGGGCATGGCAGCCGTCGGAAGAATGCCTGTTGACCGGTCCCGGCACACAGAAAACGTCCCGTCCCTGTTCTCCCGCCATGCGGGCCGTGATGAGGGCTCCGCTGCGCGCGGGGGCTTCCACGACGAGCGTGGCGCGGCTCCAGCCGCTGACAATGCGGTTGCGCATGGGAAAGGTGGTGCGGGACGGGGGCATGTCCATCGGAAGTTCTGAAACCACGGCGCCGTGTCCGTCTGCAATGCGGCGGGCAAGTCCACTGTTTTCCCGGGGATAGAGTTTGTTGAGGCCGGCTCCGATGACCGCAATGGTGCGCCCGCCCGCATCCAGCGCGCCTGTATGGGCTTCCGTGTCCACGCCGCGCGCCAGGCCGGAGATGACGGTGACGCCCGTTTCCGCCAGGTCATGGGATATGGTTTTTGCGCAGAACCTGCCGTAATGGGTGGCCATGCGCGAACCCACCACGGCGATGGAACGCTCCGAGTCCGCTGGGGTCCAGCTTCCCCGGGAATAAAGAACCACGGGCGGGTCCGGCAGTTCCCGCAGGGATTCCGGGTAATTCCCGTCAAACAGAGTGGTTACGGAAACGCCCGCCCCGGCCGCCAGTTCGAGTTCCCGGTGCGGGTTGACGATGCTTTTCCAGGAAGAGATGCACCGGGCCAGTTCCGGTCCGATGCCCGGCACGGCCGCCAGCATGGCGGCGGGGGCTTCCAGAACAAGTTCCGGAGAGGCGAAGGCGCGCATCAGGCGCATGATCCTGACAGGGCCGAGTCCCGGTATCAGGTTCAGGGTGACGGCGGTTTCCTGCGGTGTCATGGCGAAGGACTGATTTCCCGGTATACGTCCAGGTGGGCCTGGATCATGTCGCTCATTTTATAAGGGGAGGGGAGTTGCCGGGGAACGGGGGGAGGCTGGGCATGCCAGCGGGCGAGCAGGGCGGTCATGGCGGCGGTGTCTCCGACGGGGATGTTTCCTTCCGGCAGGAAGATGTCCAGCTGTTCCTTGACCCCGCCATGGGCGTATCCGGCTACGGGTTTTCCCAGGGCCAGGGCTTCCAGCGTGGATTTTCCGAAGGCTTCCGGGCTTTGAGTCAGGGAGAGCGTGACGGAACAGGCGGAGAGGATTTCCCGGAGGTCCTTGCGGTGGCCCGTCCACGTGAAGGCGTGGGCAAGGCCGGCCTGTTCGATTTCCCGGAGAATTTCATTTTTATATTCCTCCTTGCCCTTTTTCGCTTCTCCTACAATGACGGCGCGGGCCGGGATTCCCTGGGCCAGGAGGTCCCGGATAATGGGTATCATGTCCAGCTGGCCTTTCAGGCGCGTGATGCGGCCCGGCAGGCAGAGGGTGAATTTGTCCCTGAGTTCCGGATAGGCCATGTACCAGCCCGTGAGCCATTCGCGGGACGGAGAGTATCCGGAATGGTGCAGTTCCGGGGAAATGGCGTTGGGAATGATCCTGATATGTTCCTCCGGCGTGGAGGGATAATGCCGGAGGATGTAGTCCCGGATGCAGTTGGAGACGGCGATGATCCGCTCACCCCTGCACATGATGGCGGAGTACCAGTTGACGGAGTAGAAGCCGTGCACGCTGGTGACCAGGCCGGGCCTGTCTTCCGGCGGCAGTTTTTTCCAGGCCAGGTAGCCGGCCCAGGCCGGCACGCGGGAATGGAGGTGGAGGATGTCCGGCCTGATGGCTTGCAGAAGAGCGCGGAGCGCCCCTACGCGAAAGAAGGTGGAGAGGCTTTTTTTGCCGATCGGCATCAGGATATGGCGGGAACCTTCCTTTTCCAGTTGTTCTACCATGCGTCCTCCGCCGGAAATGACGATGTTTTCCACACCCTGGGCGGAGAATCCCCTGCCGAGTTCCAGAACGACTTGTTCCACGCCTCCGGATTCCATGGAGGGGACGAGATGCACTATTTTCATAAGGTTGCAAGCTGGGGGAAGAGTCTTGAGAGGATGTGATCCGCGGCGCGGTCCGCCTCAAGGAGAGGAGTACCGGGGGCGGTGAGGCGGAAGCCCTGTTTTTCCATTCCCGGTAGCCGGTGACGAGTCCGTCCCGCTCCAGCATTTCCAGACCGGACAGGATGCGGGATTTTCTGCCATTGCGGCGGCGGGGGACGGTGATGATGCCTACGGGTGCGCCCGACCCCAGCGCTTCATATACCATGGAGACGCTGTCCTGGCTTACCCATGCGCCGGAGGCGTGCGCCAGATGTCGGGCTACCCAGCCGGGTTCCGTTTCCTCCACGGGAACGACGATGATTTCCGGTACGGCTTTTCTGATTTTTTCCGCAAAGCCCTGAGGCGTACGGCGCGACGTGGTCAGGACGACGTCGCCGGGCGTGTGGATGCTGATGTCCGAGAGCTGGTTGAGCATGGTTTCGTCATCCCAGTCGAAGTCCTTGCTGGGGCCGCCGATGAGGATGAGGGTGATGTCCTTGGGCATGGAGAAGTCCGGCCTCATGGGATGAAGGGCGCCCTGGGTCGGGAAGATGTTGGTGTCCGCGTAGTCGCGGTCCGCGCGGAGGTCGTGGCGCGGAATGAGGCAGAGGTCGAAAAAGGAGCAGGGGAGGGTGGGCTTCATGCACAGCACGGTTTTTGTTTTGAAGTGCTGGCGTGCGCAGATGAGCGGAATGTGCGTGGCGTGGCCGGCGGCAATGAACAGGTCGGGCCGCGGCTTGTCGTTCCCGGAGACGACCTTGCGGATTTTGCCGAGGGTGGAAAGCCCCTGCAGCTCCACAATTTCCACGGCGCCTCCCGCCTTGGCGACCAGGGCCTGCGCCAGCCCCAGGGACTGGTTGAGGTGGCCCTGCTTGCCGTCGCTCAGAATCCGGATGTTCATATATGTCTATTATGGGACGGCAAGGATGTGCAGGCAATCCAATTTCCGCGGGAGCGAAGAAAATTCTTGGTGCCGGGAGCGCTCTTCGCCATGATGGCGGCGTGCCGAAGCCGGATTCCTTCCTTATTAAAGATTCCCTGCACTCCGTTTCCCGGAGTTTGGGCTTTTCCGACTGCAGGGTGGCCCGTGCCGGGAGGGCCCTTCATGCGGAGGAGTTGTTTCTTTGGCTGGAGAGAGGCTGGCATGCGGGCATGGAATGGATGGCCCGTTCTCTGGAACGCCGGGTGAATCCGGCCGAGGTACTCCCCGGATGCCGTTCCGTGATCTGCCTGTCCTATGATTATGACAGTTCCGTGAGCCGTCCTTCCGGGAGCGGTTCCATCTGCTTGTACGCCCACGGCAGGGATTATCACGGCATTTTGGAAGAGAAGCTGGCTGATCTTTCAGAATTGCTTTCCATCTACGGGGGGGAGCAGAAGGGGTATGTGGACGCCGGTCCGGTCATGGAGAGGGATCATGCGGAGGCGTGCGGCCTGGGATGGCGCGGCCGCAGCGGCCTGATCGTACGCCGCAGGGGAGGTTCCCGTTTTTTTATTGCCACGCTGCTGACGACGCTGGAGCTGGAACCGGACGCTCCGGCTTCCGGTACGTGCGGAAGCTGCCGCCGCTGTGTGGAGGCATGCCCGGCAGGGGCCATTATGGAGAATGGCCTGGTGGATGCCAACCGGTGCCTTTCCTATTGGACGATTGAACATCGGGGCGCCATTCCGGAGGATATCCGCCCCCTGATCGGCACGCGCTTGTACGGGTGCGACACCTGCGTGACCGCATGCCCCTGGAATAAAAAGCCTCTGCCGGACGCGGACGAACGCTTCCGCATGCCTTTCCGGCTCGCTTCCATTTCCTTGCGGGACCTTCTTTCCCTGGATGATGCCGGTTTTACCGCCATGTTCCGGAATTCCCCGTTGAAAAGAATCAGGAGGGAGGGCCTTTTACGCAATGGATGCATTGTGCTTGGGAATGCCGGAACACCGGATGATTTTGATTTGCTGAAGAGACTTTGCGGGGAGTCCCCGCTGGTAGCGGAGCACGCGGAATGGGCCATGGAGCGTATTCTGCACAGGCACGCGGCAGGGGGATGCCCCGGTGGCGCGGAAGATGAAAAATAGAAAAAATGAAGTTTTGGTCTTGTCAAAACCTCAATTTATGGTATCCATCTTGCCCCAAGCAATAGCTCTGCGCGAGGCAGAGAAAAATAACAGCTAGCAAATCCAATCCATTATGGCACGCCTTTTCGGTACAGAAATACCCAACGAGAAGCGCATCGAGGCTTCCCTTCCGTATATTTACGGAATCGGCCACTCGACTTCTAAGAGAATCCTGGAACAAGCAGGCATCAATCCCGACATCCGTACGGGACAGCTTACCGACGAACAACTGACGAAGATTGTTCAAGTAATCACCACCGACGGCATTTTGATCGAAGGTGACCTTCGTCGTGAAAAGCAATCCATTCTCAAGCGTCTGACCTCCATCAACTGCTATCGTGGTCAGCGCCACCGCCGCGGCCTTCCCGTCCGCGGTCAGCGTACCCGCACGAATGCCCGCACCCGTAAAGGCAAGAAGAAGACTGTTGGCGCACAGGCCAAGAAGAAGTAATCCGCCAATCTGAACTTATTATATAGCTTTATTATGGCTAGCGAAGAAATTACCAACGAAACCGCTGAACAGCCCGTGGAAGCCGTCGCTCCTGCTCCCGCTGCTGAAGCTCCGGTCGCCGCTGCACCTGCTCCTGAAGAAACCAAGAAGCACGAACCCCGCAAGGATATTTTCGCGGAACTCGGTCTGGGCGGCGATGACGACAAGCCCAAAATCCTGAAGGCCAAGGGCAGCAAGAACGTTTCCTCTGGCGTGGTTCATGTTTCCTCCACGTTCAACAACACCGTTGTGACTGTGACGGATCAGCGCGGCAACGTGATCGGCTGGTCTTCCGCCGGCAAGATGGGCTTCAAGGGCTCCCGCAAGAGTACCGCATACGCCGGCCAGGTGGTATGCCAGGACGCCTGCCGCCAGGCCATGGGCCACGGCTTGCGTGAAGTGGAAGTACGCGTGAAAGGTCCGGGTTCCGGTCGTGAATCCGCCGTCCGTGCCGTGCAGTCGATCGGTATTGAAATCACCTCCATCAAGGATGTGACCCCCATTCCCCACAACGGCTGCCGTCCTCCGAAGGCCCGCCGCGTCTAATTGAACTTTTTTACCTATAGATCTAATATATCATGGCTCGTTATACCGGTCCCCGCGATAAAGTGTCCCGCCGTTTCGGCGTTGCTCTTTTCGGTTCCACCAAGGCTCTTGAAAAGCGCCCCTTCCCTCCCGGCCAGCACGGGATGCGTGCAGGCCGCAAAAAAGAAGTCCGACTATGGCGTGATGCTTGCTGAAAAGCAGAAGCTGCGCTTCCAGTACGGCGTGCTTGAAGGCCAGTTCCGCAAGTATTATGCAGAAGCAGCCCGCCGCCGCGGCATTACCGGCGACATCCTGCTTCAGCTCCTTGAACTCCGTTTGGATAATGTCGTGTACCGTCTCGGGTTCAGCAATACCCGCGCCGGCGCCCGCCAGCTCGTTTCCCACGGTCATATTACCGTGAACGGCAAGAAGACCAATATTGCGTCCTTCTCCTGCCGCCCCGGAGACGTGGTTGCCGTAGGTGCCAAACCCTCCTCCCAGCAGCTTGTTACCCGCTCCCTTGACCTGACCCAGGCTACGGTGGTGCCGGACTGGCTTGAAGGTGACCGCGACAAGCTCACGGGCAAGATTGCCCGCGTGCCTTCCAAGGAAGAGATTGCTCCCATCGTTAACGAGCAGCTCATCGTGGAATTCTATTCCCGTTAATCCCGCCTCTTCTGGATTTGCTTTAAAACCCCGGTTGCCTTCAGGTGGCCGGGGTTTTGGGTTCAGGGAAGGAGGGTGAGTTGAGAGTTGAGAGAGTTGAGAGTTGAGAGTTGAGAGTATAGGATGGCGGCATGACGGATGAAAGGAAGGAAGGGGGGCTGGCCCTGTTTGACATGGATGGCACGCTTCTGCCGTGGGATACGCAGTATGTGTTTTCCTGCTTTGTGGTTCAGCGGCATCCCTGAGGCGGCTGCTGCTGCTGTTTTATCTGGCCTGCCTTCCGCTGTTTTTCTGGGGATATGGGATGAAACCCGGATGAAGAGGGCCTTCCTTTGTTATTTGTGGAGGCTGCCCCCGGAAACGGTTCTTCAATACGGACGGGAATTCGCGGAGCTGGCGGATGCATGGGTTTATCCCGAATTGCGTGAACGGCTCCAAAGGCATCGGAATAGCGGAGATGCATGCATCATGGTATCCGCCTCTCCATCCTTTTACGCGGAGCCCCTGGGGATGCTGCTGGGTTTTGATGCCGTTCTGGGGACGGATGTGGCGCTTGACGGCCGCATGCCCCTGATGCCGGAACTTCCCTTGGGAAACAACAAGGGGAAGGTTAAGGTGGAGCGTTTGCGGAACATGGGTGTTTTGCCGGAGAGTGGCATCCGGGAGGGTTCCATCGCCTACAGCGACAGTGCTGCGGATGTTCCCATGCTGCTTGCCTGCGGACGCCAGGTTCTGGTCAATCCGTCCCGGAAATTGAAAGAGAACGCCCGGCTGGACGGCGCCGAGTGCCTGTATCCTCCCACGCCCTGGAAAAATTCGCTGGGAAAAAAATGGAAAATTGCTTTATTTGTCATCGGGATGATTAGTATAAGTGGTAAATAATCAGTATGTAATGGTGGTTTTGGGAGAAAAGTCTTTACTTTTGTGACGAAAATGTTTCACTAAACCTAACAAGGGGGAAAAGAATACTTTAAACCTTTGTTAGCAAATCAACAATTAATACCCTAACCAAATAATAGTCATGCAAACCAAGAACATCATCAGTGTTGCAGCGGCTGTGGCATCCTTTGCCGGCGCCGCTTTTGCGGGAACCCCCGTCAAGGTTGTTGCTCCGGCACCGGTACCGCCCGTGCCGACTGTCAGCCCATGGTCCGGCGATATTTACGCCGGCTATGCCTCCAATTACACCTGCCGCGGCATCGTGGCATCCCACGCGTTGGCGGAAGGGGATAACGTCATCCCTGCCGGTGTTAATTTGAATTACAAGCTGAACGACGCCAACTCCATTGTCGGCGCCGCTTCCTACACGTCCCTGACTTCCGGTCATGAGTTGCTTGGTGAGAAGGATATCTCCTTCCATAATGAAACCAACTTCAACCTCGGCTGGAAAAACCAGGACGGCCTTCTGAAGAACCTGTCCACCACCGTCGGTTGGAATCTGATTCACGGCGGCCTGCTCGGCAACTTCGCCAAGTATGATTACAGCGGTGTTTTCACCAATGGTTTCGTCGGGAAGCGTCATGCTCATTCCGTAGCCCAGGAATTCTATGTGAACCTGAACTACGACGTGTGCAAGAATTGGTTCGCGGGCGTTACCACGAGCTATGGCTTTCAGGGAATGACCGGATGGTGGTTCCAGCCGTATGTCGGCTACAAGGCCACCATCTGCCCCGCTACGGACATTGTGCTTACAGCCGGTATGTCCCCACTGCTGGGTACTTCGACAGCAAGTCCGCTTTCATGGCCAACGGCTCCCAGGCGTGGTGGGTGAAGGTTGAACTGCCGATCAAGGTGGGCGTGGAAAATCTCGCCGTGGTGCCTTTCGTCAGCTTCAACTGGGCCGGCAATGGCGCTCTGAAGGCCAACAAGCAGTTCGTGGAAGGCTGGAAGCCCTACAAGAACTTCGGCGTGGTAGCCGGGGCCAACCTTGTTTATTCCTTCTAAGCCTGACGGCTTGAGATCGAATCATGTTTTCAGTGCGGCGGAGGAATCCGCCGCACTTTTTTGTTTGTTGCCAGTGTGGATGTTTTGATTCAGAATGAACCGCACATAAATTCCCTGTCCATGAATTATTCCTTTCTTTTTGCCCCCGTGGCGGCTCTGGCTGTTTCCTTTTCCGTTTCACTGGCTGAGTCCCGCATTCCGGACCACCCTGCCGATCCTCTCCTCAGGCCGGCAAGCGGCAGTTTGAAAGCGGGATATTCCACCCGTTACGAGTTCCGGGGCCTGATTCCCGCCGGCTGCAACCAGACGGCTCCCGTGAGCCTGGATTGGAGAAGCGATCTGAATGAGCATTATTCTTTTATCCTGGCATTGAAGGAAGAGTTGTTTCCGGGGCGTCCGGCCATTGATTTGGATGATGAAACGGTGGTGGACCTGGGGTTTCAGCGGAAATTGGGGAAGGCCGCGTACGCCGCATTTTCCCTGCGGGCCAATGACGGCGGCCTAGCGGGCCTTGCTTCGGAACGTCTGTTCGGCAACAGTAGCACGACTTACGAGGCTTCTCTTGTCCTGCGCCGGGACCTGGATTTTCTTCCCGGATTTTATGTGCAGGGCAGCTCCGCCTATTCTTTTTACGGCATTACCGGGTGGTGGTTTGACATGTGTACAGGGTCCGATTCAAGGCTGACGGAGAATTTGTATATGGGGTTCAAGTTCGGAGCCGTGCTGAGTTCCTCCTACTGGCCGTCCGGCGGCAACGGCTGGCAGGCCCTGTATTTCAGGGTAACGGCCAGTTACCGCCTGTTCGGGGATGTGTTTGTGGAGCCCTTTGCGGGATTGCACTGGCTGGGCAGGGGTGGGCATGGATTGAACCGAACGTATGGAGAAACGCTGGTGAAGGGGAACCGCTGGGTGACCGGAGTCAGCCTGGTTTATTCATTCTAATCCACCGCGAGGATGTCCGCACGCATGCGGATCATGTCAATGCACTGGACGCCATTGTCCCATACCGGTTCCGGGTAGTTGTCCAGAAAGTGGTTTCTGATGGTGCCAGTTACGTAAAACCGCAGTTGCGGTACAAGGCCATCGGGCCGGGAGAAGCGTCCGACGTTCCCAGTTCCGCATATCGCGCACCCTTGCCGCCGATGACGTCCAGCGCGTGCCGGACCAGGGCCGTTCCACATCCCTGGCGCCTGTGGTCCGGGGCCACGGAGCAGTTCATGATTTCCCAGGTGTCCACCGTCTTCCGGCAGATGACGACAACTCCCACAGGAATTCCATTCCTGCGGACTACATGGAGTTCCCCATGCGCCAGGTGGGCGGCCACCTGGCGTTCGTCCGGGTCAGCGTCCAGCAACAGAGTGAGAATGGATGGGGGCGGAGGATAGTCCGCCGCTTCCCGTGATATCTGGAAAGTGCCGAGGCTCATTCGGTACGCATGAAGATGATGGAGTCTGCCAGAAGTTCTCCCTGAAGGCTGTCCCCCTGGATGATGACAGGCTGCCCGGAGGTGACCAGCCCTTTTTCCTTCAGCAGGTCCAGAGCCGTGGATATCATGCGCGCCGGGTCTTTGAGGAAGGGGGATTCAAAGGCAGTGACATCACGGGCCAGCGCAAGCTGGCGGACGACGACGGGATCATTGCTGAAAGCGTAGATGGGGCCCGCTCCGGACGGAGCACGGCCGCCTGCGTGGCTGCCAGTCCGCGGCGTGTGAAGACGATGAGGCAGGCGTTTTCCACGGAGTCCGCTAGGGAGATGGCCGCTTTCGTGGCTTTCTGACGGTCTCCGTTCAGGATGGCCGCTGCCGCGAAGTTGAGGTTTCCGGGCGTTCCATGCGCTGGGCGATGGAGTCCAGGACTTCCACGCAGCGCACGGGGTAGTGGCCTACGGAGGTTTCTCCGGAGAGCATGACGGCGTCCGCCTGTTCAAAGATGGCGTTGGATACGTCCGTGACTTCCGCACGGGTGGGAGTGGGCTGGGTGATCATGGATTCCAGCATGTGCGTGGCGACGATGCAGCGGCGCCCCAGCCTGTGGCAGTGGCGGATGATGCGGCGCTGGATGATGGGCAGTTCCTCGATGCTGACTTCGATGCCCAGGTCGCCGCGGGCCACCATGATGACGTCTGCCGCCAGAATGATGTCGTCGATATGGCGGATGGCCTGCTGGTCTTCAATTTTGGCGATGATCTGGGCACGTCCTCCCAGATTGTCTATATGTTCCCTCAATTCCGCAATGTGGGCGGCGTCACGGACGAAGGACATGGCGACGTAGTCCGTTTCACATTCCACGGCCACTTCCAAGTCCTTCAGGTCTTTTTCCGTCAGGGCCGGGAGCCGCAGGGCCACGCCCGGCAGGTTGATGTGGCGGCGCGAGCCGAACACGCCTTCCGTGAGGACCTTGCAGATGAGCCGGTCCGGGCGCACTTCCTCAATGCGCATCAGAATGCCGCCATTGTCCACGACCATGGTATGGCCTGCCTGGACGTCCTGAAGAAGGCCGTCATAGTTGACGGTGGTGGAGAAGGGCAGCTCCGGTTCCGCCGTGCTGAGGCGGATTTCCATGATGTCCCCGGCCTTCAGGTTATAGGGTTCCGGAAGGTCTCCGGTGCGGATGGACGGCCCCTGGAGGTCGAAGAGAACGGCTACGTTTGCCTGGAGTTCCGCGGCCTTCCGGCGGATGCGGAAGACGACTTCCCGGACCCAGTCGTGCTTGGAATGGCTCATGTTGAGCCGGAAGACGTTGGCTCCGGCCTGGATAAGGCTGCCCAGCATGTCGGAGGTATCCGTTGCCGGTCCAATGGTGCAGATGATTTTTGTGGCGCGAAGTCTGGAGGGCATACTCATGGTCTATGTCAGTGCCCCTACTTTATCCTACGGGGAGTTCAAATGAAGTTTTTTGTAGTACATGGCAGGATTGCTGCATGCCAGAGTGAAGGGAGGGGAGCATAATGGAGGCATGAAGAATGTGAGGGTTGAGCTGATCAACACCGGTACGGAGATTCTGCTGGGAAGCATTGTGAATACGAATGCGGCATGGCTGGGGAACAGGCTGTTTGAAGCGGGGTTCCGCGTGGAGAGGGAGACCGTGGTTCCCGACGGTTATGCCATTAGCGAGGCGATGAGGGAGAGTGCCCGCAGGGCGGATGTCGTGATTGTGAGCGGGGGGCTGGGACCGACGAGCGACGATGTGACCAGGGAGGCCCTGTGCGATGTCTGCGGTGTGGACATGCACCGTGACGAGCATGTAGCGGAGGGATTGAGGAATTATTTCAAGCGGAGGGGCATTTCCATTGCGGAGTGCAATTTCAAGCAGGCCATGGTGCCTGACGGCGCCGCCGTACTGGAGAATCCCAACGGCACGGCTCCGGGACTGGTGATGCCTGCCTCCGAACGCCTGCCCATGTTTATTCTTCTGCCCGGGCCTCCTTCGGAATTGAAGCCGATGGTGGAGAGGTCCGTGATGCCTCTGCTGGAGTCCATGGTGGACGGCGATATTCCCCGTTTGCGCGTGTTTCGCCTGGTGGGGATTGGAGAGAGCGATCTTCAGGATCTGGTGGACGATTCCCTGCACCAGGTGCAGGGATTGGAAGTGGCTTATTGCGCCCGCATCGGAGAGGTGGATGTGAGGCTGGTTGGCAATGAAGTGGCGCTGAAGCAGGGAGAGGCGCGCCTGCTGACCCTGGCCGGAGCGTATGTGCTGAGGCCCCTGGGGGCTACTTTGGAACGGGCCGTGGTGCTTTATCTGAAAGGGCTCGGATTGAAGGCGGCTACGGCGGAGAGCTGTACGGGCGGACTGATTGCCAAGAGGATTACGGATGTTCCCGGTTCTTCCGGGGTGTTTGAATTCGGCTGGGTGACTTATGCGGACCGGGCGAAGACGGAGATGCTGGGCGTTCCGGCAGAGGTGCTGGAAGAGCACGGAGCGGTGAGCGAACCCGTGGTGAAGGCCATGGCGGAAGGTGCGCTGGAACGTTCCGGCGCGGATGTCGCTGTCGCTGTCAGCGGATTTGCCGGACCGGACGGCGGTACGCCGGAGAAGCCCGCGGGTACCGTGTGGTTTGCCTGGGCGTTCAGGAACGGAGGAACGGTTACGGAGATGATGTTTTATCCCAGGGACCGGGAGTCTTTCCGGCAGATGGTTTCCCAGAAAGCCTTGATCGGGATGCTGGCTGCCAGGAAGCCGCAGGCGGTCACGGAATGAAGAACCATACGGGGAGGATTCCCGCATCATGCAGCCCGCTGATGAATTCAAAGATACCGATGAACCAGATGAACCACAGGGCATCAAAGATGTTGTGCGTGAATGTGGCCGGATTGACTGAGTAGGTGGCGGGCGGCGGTTTCAGCAGGGAAAGGGAGGGGGTGAAGGAAGGTTCCGTCCGGCAGTAGTCCCGGTAGGCGTTTCCGAATAGGGAGATGAGCGTGCGCAGACGTTCATTGAGTGATTTGGCATGGGGATTCATAAGCTGGATGAATGGAGATAGGGAAGATGCTATATTTGCATGGAAATGTGGAAAAGCCTTTTCTGTAACGTTTTCGTCACAAAGAAATATCGCGGATATTGAAAAGGGCTGCACGCGTGTGCGCGCAGCCCGTGAGATTTGCTGTTTTTCTTTGATTTCACGTACACCGCCAGAGGTGGAGAGGCGCAGGCTGGCAATTCCGGCCTGTGGCATGGCCCGGGAGAGGGCGGCGGCAGGGCCTCTATTCGTTTTCCTGGTCGTGTTCGTCGGCTTCCCGTGTGGAGAAGCGCATGAGTTCCGCTTCAAAGTGGAGCGGAACGTCGCCTGTGGGGCCGTTGCGGTTTTTTGCCAGATGGAGGTTGGCCCTGCCGGCCATCTGCTGCCGTTTTTCCTCGTCTTCCGCATAGTAGGCAGAGCGGTAAAGCAGGCCGATCATGTCCGCATCCTGTTCAATGGAACCGGATTCGCGCAAGTCGGAGATGCGGGGAACGCCCAGGCTGGCCCCCGTGCGGCTTTCCGGGCCGCGGTTGAGCTGAGCGAGGACGATGACGGGCACCTTGAGTTCCTTGGCAAGCGCCTTGAGGCCGGCGGAGATTTCCGCTACTTCTCGTTCGCGGCTGTTGGCCGCCTGCTTGGAGTGGGAGCGCATCAGCTGGAGGTAGTCCACGCCGATGGCGGCCAGGGCACCCAGGTCCCGCATGACGCGGCGGGCCTTGGCCCGGAGCTCGTTGATGGAGATGGCCGCCGTGTCATCAATGACGAGCTGTGATTCCCCCACTTCTTTTACGGCCTGTTTGAAGTGCTTCATTTCCAATTGGGTGAGGTTGCCGCGCTTGATGATTTCCGCACGGCGCACGCCGGAACGGGCAAAGAGGAGGCGTTCCGCGATCTGGACGGCGGGCATTTCACAGGAGAAGAGCAGGGTGGGCTTTTTCTCGTTGATGGAGATGTGCTCAATGATGTTGAGCAGGAAGGAGGTTTTCCCCATGGAGGGACGCGCCGCAATGATGAACATGTCCCCGGGCTTGAGGCCGTTGCTTTTTTTGTCCAGCTCCTCGAATCCCGTGGTCAGCCCCTGGATTTGTCCCTTGCTGGCGATGAATTTTTTCAAAGTTGGTGACGGCCTGCTTGAGGATGCTTGCCAGGCTTTGTTCGTCCTTGGCGCTGTTGTAGCGTTCCCGTATCTGGAAGATGTGTGTTTCCACGGAGTCCAGAAGCTCCGCGACGTCGTCGGGATTATCGAAGGCCTGCGTGGTGGATTGGTTGGCAATGTCAATGATGGAGCGCAGGATGAATTTGTCCTTCAGGATGTTGAGGTAGTGCTCAAAGTAGGCTCCCGTGGTGGTGAAGGTGTAGATTTCCGCCAGCCCGGCGCTCCCGCCTACCGCTTCCAGCTGGTGCATGTCTTCCAGCGCCTGGGTGATGGAGACGATGTCGATGGGTTCGTTTTTGTTGTAGCGGGTCTGGAAGAGACGCCAGAGCAGCTTGTGGGCCGGAAGATAGAAGTAGTCTTCCGTCATGCCCAGGGTAACGCATTGGCCCACATAGGTGGCGGGGTCCATGGCCATGAGGGCCAGTACGCCTTTTTCCGGGCCCGGAGCCTGGGGAATGTCCCGGACGTCCAGAACCGGAGCTTTCCGGGGTGCCTTGGTAAGTTCCAGAGTGGCAGCGGCGTTGTTGGTTTCCGTAGTGTCCATGATGATGCTGGCGGATGGCGTCATCCGGCTGGAAAGGAATAGCACAACGAGAGCTTCCGGGCAAAATAATTACTGCAATTTTGCAGTAATTTTAGTAACGATTCAGTTCGTCAGAGGGAAGTTCCGCCGCTGTCTTCCCGTTCCTTTCTGAGCCTCAACTGGCCGCAGGCGGCATTGATGTCATGGCCTTTTTCATACCGCATGGTGACGGGGATGCGGGCCTTGCGGACGGCGTCGCGGAAGGTGTAGCAACGCTCTTCCGAGGGGCGTTCCCAGGGAAGCCCCTCCACGGTGTTGTACGGGATGAGGTTGACTTTGGCGTGCAGGCGCTTGGCGATCTGCACGAGATGGGATGCATCTCTCAGGGAGTCGTTTACGTCCCGGATGAGGATGTATTCCAGCGTGGGCATCTGGTTCCGGTCCTTTCCCCATTCCTCCAGAGCAGGGATGAGCTGGGAAAGAGGCCATTTTTTGTTGACCGGCATGATTTGGCTGCGTACCTCGTCCGTGGCTCCGTGCAGGGAGACAGCCAGCCGTATCTGCCTGGGGTAGGCGGCCAGTTTTTTCAGGCCCGGCACGAATCCGGAGGTGGAGATAGTGATATGGCGCGCGCCTATTTCCAGCCCGCGGTGGGAGGTGATGATTTCCAGAGCATCATGCAGGTTGTCAAAGTTGGCGAGGGGTTCCCCCATTCCCATGAAGACGAGGTTGTTGATCCTTTTTCCGGCAATGGATTCCGCGGAGAGTATCTGTCCGGTGATTTCCCCCGCGGAGAGGTTGCGCCTGAGCCCCAGCAGGCCGGAAGCGCAGAATTTGCAGCCGAAGGCGCAGCCCACCTGGGAGGAGACGCAGAGGGTGGTCCGGTCCGCCTTTTCTCCGTCCTCCGCAACGGCGGCGGGGATGATGACGGATTCTACCAAACTGCCGTCTTCCATCCGGGTGAGGAATTTGCGCGTGGAACCCGGAGTTCCGCTGATTTCCACAATTTCCGGCGTGTGGAAGCGGAAGTTTTCCGCCAGCAGGCTTCTGAGCGCCGGGGAGAGGTTGGTCATGGCGTCAAAGGAGGCGACGCGCTTGCGCCAGACCCAGTCCATGATTTGCTGGACGCGGAATTTGGTGTGGCCGCTCTCCGTGAGGAAGGCCAGCAGCTTTTCCTCCGTTTGCGCGGTGATCAGGGGGGGCGGGTTCATGGCAGGGGAGTTCCCGTTAGAGAAGGGAGTCCACGTAGCGGTCCCGGTTGAAGGTTTCAAAGTCGTCCGCCTGTTCCCCTGTTCCCAGGAAGGCGGGGGAGATTTGCATTTCATCCATGATGGCTACGGCTACGCCGCCTTTGCCGGAGCCGTCCATTTTAGTGATGATGACGGCGTCCAGAGGGGTGGCCTTGTGGAATTCCCTGGCCTGTGCCAGGGCGTTCGCTCCGGTGGTGGCGTCCACCACCAGCATGGTGTAATGGGGGGCGGAGGCGTCCTGCTTGGCGAGGGTCCGGCGGATTTTGGAGAGTTCCTCCATAAGGTTGTGGCGGGTATGGAGCCGTCCGGCGGTGTCGCAGATGAGGTATTGGCAGCCTTCCCGGATGGCCTGGGCATGGGCTTCATAGCAAACGGAGGCGGGGTCCTGGCCGGGCGCTCCCTTGTAAAGAGGCAGGCTCAGTTTTTCCGCCCAGCTTTGGAGCTGTTCCACGGCGGCGGCCCGGAAGGTATCCGCGGCGGCCAGAAGCACCTTGCCGCCCTGTTTTTGCAGCAGATGGCCCAGTTTGGCGGCGGAGGTGGTTTTTCCGGTGCCGTTGACGCCCACCACGAGGATGACAAGGGGATAACCCTCCGGAGGAGCCGGCAGGGAGGGCGGAGTGGCCGGGAAGGCCTGGCGGATGACTTCACGGGTGGATTCCACCAGGTTTTCCGCATCCAGCCCCCTGCTTTCCCGGAGCTGGTCAACGATGTTCATGGCGCGCCTGATGCCGATGTCCGCGGTCACCAGGTCCGCTTCCAGTTCATCCCAGTCTATCCGGGTGCCGCGGGAGAATTTGGTGAGGAGCTTTTTGAAAAATCCGGCCATGAGTCTGGAGGGAATATGGGTTAGGAGGGACGCGCCGTTTTGGCGATGCCGGCAAGCACGCCGTTGACAAACCGGGGGGAATCCGCGGAGGAGAAGCGTTCCGCCAGCCGGATGGCTTCCGAAATGACGACAGGAGCGGGAAGGTTTTTCCGATGGAGCAGTTCGCAGGCGCCCAGGCGCAGGATGGCGCGGTCCATGGTGCTGACGCGTTCCGGGGAGTAGTTTTCCAGGATGCCGTTGATGACGGAGTCCAGTTCTTCCCGGCGGCGCAGTGTTTCTTCTCCCAGTGTTTTCGCTTCCCGGTAGAGTTCTTCCGCGTCCTGGCCCGCTTCCACCACTTTTTTTACTTCCGCCAGGGAGGGGCGGCCGTCCTGGTGGATGATGCAGTTGATGCGGTCGTTGATTTCCTGAAGTTTGCCGCAGGCGGATATGAGGGGGGACCAGATGCTGTTGTAGACCGGGAAGTCCCTGAGCGAGTCCAGAAGGCGGCCACGCATCTGCATGAGGGCCGTGTTGAGTTCCTGCACGGCGTCACATGCGGCGGAGAGGGTTTTCCTGTCGTTGGCGGGGTCGTCGTGCAGGGCTTTTTTCAGTTGAAGCAGGGCTGCGTTGAATTCCCCTTCCTTGTTCAGCAGGTCGTGGAGCTGGTCGCGGACGGGCAGCGTGAGGGGGTCATGCTGCAGTTTTTCCGCCGTTTCCCTGGCGCGGGTGACAAAGAGGCGCAGCTTGTCCGGGTAGTCACGCGTAAGGTGGCCGGAAACGGCTTTCGCCCGGAGCTTGCAGTAGTCCGCCCGGAAGGGTTCCATCAGGATGTCCCAGATGCCTTCTTCCTGTTCTCCGGTGATTTCCGGGGATTGGGAGGCGCCGTAGAGGTATTGAAGGGCTGTTTGTCTGATTTGGTTGCGTGAGAGCATGACGGTGGGAGGAAGATAGGTCGGGAGGGTGTGGCTTATTGCCGGGAGAGGGAGTTGATGAAGAGTTCCGCCATGCGTGCGGCGGTGCGCGCCGCTTCCCGTCCGCGGTTGAGCTGGGAGGCGATGCAGCGGGCGAATGCCTGTTTTTCATCATTCAGAAGCAGTACTTCATGGATGACGGGAGTGGTGAATTCCAGCGCCAATTGCATCAGGGCCTGCGTGATGGTGGAGCCGATGAGGTCCGCGTGGTCCGTGCTGCCGCGCAGGATGACGCCCAGCGCCACGACGGCGTCCGGCCGTTTTTCCGGGGAGCGGGACAGGATGGATTTGATGGTGACCGGGATTTCAAAGGCGCCCGGAACGCGGACTACTTCCAGCCGGGCGGACGGAAGCACGGCGGCTAGTTCTTCCGAGCAGTTGTCCACCAGGGCCTGGGTGTATTGCTCATTGTATTCCGAAGCGACGATGCAGATTTTGGCGCGCGTTCCCGTAGGGCGCTGGCGGCGGGGGAGTTCCGTGGACATGGATGATGGAGGGGCGGGTTATAGGGTGTGGCCCAGCTTGCATTTTTTGGTAGCCAGGTATTTGCTGTTTTGTTCGTTGGGCGGGATGACGATGGGTACCTGCTCCGTGATTTTAAGGCCGAAGCCTTCCAGCCCCACGATTTTGCGCGGGTTGTTGGTGAGCAGGCGGAGCTGGTCCGCCCCCAGGTCATGCAGGATTTGGGCGCCGATGCCGTAGTCCCGCAAGTCGTCCGGGTAGCCCAGCTTGAGGTTGGCTTCCACGGTGTCCAGCCCCTGTTCCTGGAGCTTGTAGGCCTGGAGCTTTGCCGCAAGGCCGATGCCGCGGCCTTCCTGGCGCAGATAGAGGAGCACGCCGTCTTCCTGCGCAATGCGGCGCATGGCGGTGTGGAGCTGGCTGCCGCAGTCGCAGCGGCGGGAGCCGAAGACGTCTCCCGTGAGGCATTCACTGTGCACGCGGACCAGTGTGGGCTTGTCCGGGGAGATTTCTCCGTGGACGAGCGCCAGATGCAGGGCTCCGTCCAGATGGGATTCGTAAAGGTGGCAGGTGAAGTCTCCGTAGTCGGTCGGCATCTTGACGGTTTCCACCAGGCGGATTTGTTTTTCCTGGGCGCGGCGGTGTTCAATGAGCTGGGCCACCGTGCAGGCTTTCAGGCCGTATTTTTTCTGGAAGGGCCCCAGATCGCCAATGCGGGCCATGGTGCCGTCGTCCTTCATGATTTCACAGCAGACTCCGGCGGGCTGGAGTCCCGCCATGCGCACGAGGTCGATGGTGGCTTCCGTATGGCCGGCGCGGCGGAGCACCCCGCCGGGAACGGCGCGGAGCGGGAAGACGTGGCCGGGCTGCACGAAGTCGTTGACGGTGGCCTTAGGGTCCGCCAGGGTGCGTATGGTCAGGGAGCGTTCCCCGGCGCTGATGCCGGTGGTGATGTCATGGGCCGCATCCACGGAGACGGTGAAGGCGGTGGACATGTTTTCCCGGTTGACGGAGGTCATGAGCGGGAGCTGGAGAGTGTCCGCCCGTTCCGGGGAAAGGGGGGCGCAGATGAGGCCCCTGGCGTGGGTGGCCATGAAGTTGATGGCTTCCGGCGTGGCGAATTCGGCGGCGATGATGAGGTCCGCTTCATTTTCACGGCCGGGGTCGTCCGTAACGATGATCATCCGTCCCTGCCGTATTTCTTCCACGGCTTCCTCGACGGAGCAGAATTGGAGTTGATCGTCCATAAGTATGGGGTTGATGAAAGAGGAATTTATTTTTGCTTTTTGGCCCAGGAGTCCTTGAGGGCTACCGTGCGGTTGAAGACAGGGCGCTGTCCGGGCACATGGTCCCTGCGGTCCGCCACAAAGTAGCCCAGGCGCTCAAACTGGCAGTTGAATTCGGGTTCCACCCCGGCCAGGGCGGGTTCCAGCTTGGCTCCGGTGATGACGGTCAGGGAGCCGGGATTCATGACGGAGAGGAATCCGTTTTCTGCCGCGTCCGGGTTTTCCTCCGTGAACAGGCGGTCGTAGATGCGGATTTCCCCGTCCACGGCGTGGCGGGTGCTGACCCAGTGGATGGCGGCGCGGCACTGGATGCCTTCCGGAGGGTTGGAGCCGATAGTGCCCGGAATGTGCTCGCAGAAGATTTCCGTGATGTTGCTGTCTGCGTCCTGCCTGTAGTCGGTGCAGGTGACGCAGTAGCCGCCGCGCAGGCGCACCGTGCGGCCGGGGGCCAGGCGGAAGTATTTTTTGGGAGGGTCCAGCATGAAGTCGTCCCGTTCAATCCAGATTTCCCTGGTGAGCGGCACCTGGCGGAAGCCTTCCTCCGGTTTTTCCGGGTTGTTCTGTACTTCCACCATTTCTTCCGCGTCTTCCGGAAGGGTAGTGATGGTGAGCTTGAGGGGATTGAGGACGGCCATGCGGCGCGGGGCGTTGGCGTTGAGGTCTTCCCTGACGCTGTATTCCAGCAGGGCCACGTCCGTGAATCCGTTGAATTTGGTAATGCCGATGGTCTGGCAGAAGTTGCGGATGGCCGTCGGCGTGTAGCCGCGGCGGCGCATGCCGGAGACCGTGGGCATGCGGGGGTCGTCCCAGCCGGTGACGTGCCCTTCCTGGACAAGCTGGAGCAGCTTGCGCTTGCTCATCACGGTGTACGTCAGGTTGAGCCGGGCGAATTCCGTCTGCCGCGGACGGGACGGGACGGGACAGTGTTCAATGACCCAGTCGTACAGGGGGCGGTGGTTTTCAAATTCCAGCGTGCAGAGGGAGTGCGTGATGTGTTCGTAGGCGTCTTCCAGCGGATGGGCGAAGTCGTACATGGGGTAGATGCACCATTTGTTGCCCGTGTTGTGGTGTTCCGCGAACATGATGCGGTACAGCACCGGGTCACGCATGTTCATGTTGCTGGAGGCCATATCTATTTTGGCGCGCAGAATGGCCTTTCCTTCCGGGATTTCCCCGTTTTTCATGGCCTGGAAGCGCTTCAGGTTTTCTTCCGCGGAGCGGTTGCGGTAGGGGGATTCCTGGCCGGGCACGTTTACGTTGCCGCGCTGGGCGCGTATTTCCTCCACGGTTTGTTCGTCCACGTAGGCCAGCCCCTGGTTGATGAGGGAGACGGCACATTCGTAGAAGAAGTCGAACATGTCGCTGGCGAAGAAGAGGTTGTCCCCCCAGTCGAATCCCAGCCAGTGGATATCCTCCTGGATGCTGTCCACGTATTCCTGGTCTTCCTTGCTGGGGTTGGTGTCATCAAAGCGCAGATGGCAGCGCGCGCCGGGGAATTCCTGGGCTATACCGAAGTTGAGGCAAATGGATTTGGCGTGTCCGATATGGAGATAACCGTTGGGTTCCGGGGGGAAGCGGGTGACCGGAGCCTGATGCTTGCCGGAGGCAAGGTCATCAGAAATCATATCGCGGATGAAATCTCGGCGTTCGGCAGACTGCAATGACATGGCGAAAATTCTACTACCAAACCTTCCGTTCTGCAAGCGTGTTCACTCGGAATGACGTGGGGTGAGGCATTTGCCGCGTGCGACATTTTTTGTCTTTTATCTATGTTGCAGATATAAATATTTAAATAGTTATTATATAGGGTTCTTTGGGAATACCTATTTTCATGTTTTAAAGCCGGGAAGACGGCAAAATTTTTTCTCCCAGGAACTGGGGTGTGGAGGGGATGCATGCGTGTCTGTGCCTGTACCATCTTCCCGGTTTTAAATGATATGTTATCAATAAAGATATGGTTCATGTTTTCCAGAGAAGGAATGACCATGTTTTTGTCCGGGAAGAAGTTTTCTCCGGCGGATGGCATCAACAGGAACTTTGTTTAATATTCATGTCCGGAAAACCGTGAAGAAAAAAGATTGCGACACGGGTATTGCAAAGAATCAAAAATATCATATTAAAGGGGAGTGAATCTGAACTGTCCCAACTGTAAACAGCATATCAATATCCCCTCTTCCGAGGAGGGGTCCATGGTGAGTTGCAGCAAGTGCGGGCATGAGTTTCTTTGCGACAGGGGAAAGTTGATGTCTAAAAAGCCTTTTTGCCAGGGCGAGGGGGATCTCCGATGACAATTTCGGGAAGGACCGCGGGCTGTTTTTCAGAGCTCCGTGATGGAAACGGGGCTGATTCAAGTGGTGTGCCTGGGTGCTTCCCTGCTTATAGGAGCCGGTTGCGTATGGATTTTTTACAATGCTTCTACGGAGATGGATGGAACCTCCTTCCTTTCCCTGCTGCTTCAGCCGCAACAGAAGGCTTTCGCTTTGTTTTTCGCCTGTCTTGCCGGGACGCTGATGGCTTTTTCAGGGCGCCGGCACAAGGGGGTGTTTATTGTCCTGGGGCTTTTGCTTGCCGGCGGCATCGCCTCACTGCCCTATGTGTATCCCGTCAAGGTGAATCCCTCCCTGCTTGGCGGGAGCGGCTCCGGGCAGGCTCCGGAGGATGAAGCTCCTCAAGACAACGCCGGCAGCATGGTCCTGCCTCCCGATACTATACAGAAAGCGTCCGTTCAGAATTACGGGGAAGGAGACCTGAGGCCCCTGTTTTCCGCCATTGCCCGCAAGCAGGACCAGGGTGTTCTGGGGTTGTGGGTGGTAGGCGTCAACGCAGCCAACCGGGACATGGTGAAGAGTTATCTGAAACGGATGACCCAGTCCGGAGACGAACCGATGTTTTACGATCGGAAGGGTACGGGAGGCGGTCTGTTCGTCATCACACCCACGCCGATTACGTTCAAGGAGTTTGTAGATGTCGTCTCCAGGCTGGGAGAGGTGACGCTGGAGGACAAGGAACGGTCTTTTGTGGAAGTGATCCTGAACCGGGACAAGTTTGAGGCCCGCCCGGCTTCCGCCGCTCTTCAGGATGAACGTCACCAGTATTTCGTGCTGGCGAATTTGAAGGAGCTGTCTTCCCTGGATATCCGGCGCATTATTGCGGCGGCAAAGCGGCTTGCCGCCGTGAAGCCCGACAAGCTGCGCCATGAAGTTTCCTCCAGGCTGGTGGAATTGCTCAAGGAACCGTGGGGCGCGATGCCGAGTATGTGACTGCCCTGGCTTCCGCCCTGGTCGTATGGGCGGAGGAACAGGATGCGGAGGCCCAGCGCGTGGTGTATTATGTTACGGAAGAGTTGAAGAAGGCTGATTGCGAGGTTCCTTCCTCCCTGTTGAGATTTTTGCTGCGCGGTCCGGAAAAGGAGAGCGCATTCGGAATGCTTTTGAGCGAGTGGAAGAAAGATCCCCAGAGGTGGGAGGAGGAATGCAAGGCCATCGGCCCTACGGGAGAGGCCGCTGTCATCCAGGTGCTGAATGAGGCGGATGATTTTGTGCTGAAACGTTCCGCCGCGCGTATTCTGGGGGAAATTGGGACGGAACCGTCTCTCGCCGCGCTCAAGGAGCTCATCCATGATGCCGACAATGAATTGCGGCTGTGCGCGGAATTATCCGTGAGCCTGATTGAAAAACGGCTGGGGAAGGGAGCTTCTCCCGCCGTGCAGTAACCATGCGGCCAGGGATCGTCCGGGAGGGACACTTCCCAGAAGACGTATTTTTCCGTAACCATGGCCCTGTGGCAGGGGGAGAGAGCGGGCTGTCCATCACACGGAAAGCACCGGGAGCCAGTTTTTTGTGGGAATGGCCTCTTTTTGGTTGCGGAGCAAAGTCATTTTACTAGAATGCAACGACCATGACAGACCAAGAAAACATGAAGGCCGCCGTCCCGGATGCGGCCAAGCGGTACATGCGCTACCTCCTCATCATGGCCGGTTTGGGCGGCCTTCTCTACGGTGTGGATGTCGGCGTCATTGCTGCTGCGCTCCCTTACATTGAGCAGACGGCCGGGTTTAATCCCTCCCAGCTTTCCCAGGTGGTGGCCGCCGTGCTTTTCGGCAGCGTGCTTTCCTCCCTGTTTGCGGGCTATCTGGCCGACAAGATGGGGCGCAAGGCTTTGATTACGATTGCCGCCGCCCTATTTACGCTGAGTATTCCCGTGATCTGCCTGTCTCAGGAAGTGTTCGGCATCATGCTGCTGGGCCGCATTCTGCAGGGCGCCAGCGCCGGTATCGTCGGCGTGGTGGTTCCGCTGTATCTGGCGGAATGTCTGAGTGCGGAGTCCCGGGGCAAGGGCACGGGGATGTTCCAGTTCCTGCTGACGGTTGGCCTGGTGTTTGCCGCTGTGATATCTGTTTGCCGCCAAATACGTGGGCGGCGTGGAAGATTCCGGCGTGAGCGAAGAAGAACTGGCTTCCGCAAAGGTGTTTGCCTGGCAGGCCATTTTCTGGGTGTGCGCCATTCCCGGCCTGTTCCTGTTTTTCGGTTCCTTCCGTTTGAGCGAATCCCCCCGTTATTTGTTCCGCCGCGGACGCAAGGATGAGGCCATGGCCGTGCTCGTCCGCAGTTATGGGGAAGTGCGCGCCCAGGAGGTGTTTGATGAAATGGTTCATATTGAGGAGGAAGAGAAGCTGAAGGCGGAAGAGCTGAAAAAGCAGAGTTCCTCCGGCGAATCCCTTCTTCAGCGCAAGTATGTATATCCCTTTATTCTGGCGGTTCTTGTGCTGGCATTCACGCAGGCTACGGGTATCAATTCCGTGCTGAACTATTCCGTGAAGGTGTTCCAGCAGGCTGGTCTGGAAGGCACGACTGCCAACTGGGCGGATTTCACCATCAAGGTGGTAAACTGCCTGATGACCATCGTCGCCATGATGCTGGTGGACCGCAAGGGCCGCAAGTTCCTGCTCAAGATCGGCACGGCCGGTATTGTGGTGGGCCTGCTTGGTACCGGTTTCCTGTTCAATAATGTGGAAAAGGCCCGCAAGGACGTGACTTCCGACGTGGCGGCTCTGCTGGCGCAGCAGAGTCCCGCCGTCCAGAAGCAGTTTGAAGAAGGCAAGGAAGTGGACAGCATCCGTACGCTGCAGCTGGAACGCACGCCTGATTCCACATTCGTCAAGGACCTGCTTTCCAAGAATGGCATGACGGACAAGGATATCAACAGGATGCAGCTGATCATCACTTACGACCAGCCGGAAGCCAATCCCGCATGGTATCAGTTCCTGATGGGTTCTTCCACGCAGCTTTCCGTCGTGGAGTTTTCCGAATTGACGAAGGATCCCAAGGATATCAAGAAGGAAGAGGACAAAGCCTCCCTGGCCGTCATCAAGGCGGTGCCGGATTCCACCAACAAGATGGTCGTAGCCGGCAAGGACGGCTATGCCATGAAGCCCGTTTCCATCCTGAAGGCGGAGTTGGGTGAAAAGCCGGATTCCTCGGTGGGCTGGGGCGTCACTGCCTTCTTCATCATCTTCATCGCCTTTTATGCGACGGGCCCGGGCGTTTGTGTCTGGCTGGCCCTGTCCGAGCTGATGCCTGCCCGCATCCGTTCCAATGGCATGGCCATTGCCCTGCTGATCAACCAGCTTGTGTCCACGGTGATTGCCGGTTCCTTCCTCCCGTGGGTGGGAAGCTGCGGCTATTCCGGCGTGTTCTTTACGCTGGGCGGCATTACGGTGCTGTACTTCATCACGGTGGCCTTCTTCCTGCCTGAAACCAAGGGCCGTTCTCTTGAAGAAATTGAAGGCTACTTTGCTACAGGCAAGATGCCGGAAGATCTCAAGATGATCGGTGAAGGCATTGAAGCGGAAGAATAAGTAAGCCGCTTTTCCATGTTTAAAGCCGCCTTCCTTCGGGGAGGCGGCTTTTTTGGGCCGTTCAAGCAGCCGTCCGCCGGGGCATCATGGGCATCATGGACATTGTGGACATTGTGGACATTGTGGACATTGTGGACATTGTGGACATTGTGGACATTGTGGACATTGTGGACATTGTGGACATTGTGGACATTGTGGATGGGGCCGTTATATGTTTTCTTAAATTTTGCGGGAAACATTTGAATTTTCCGGAAAGTTGCTTCAAGGATTGCCCTGTTTGCAGCCAAGTCCGCATGGGGATGGGTATTTGTCCTGTCCTTGGATGGTTCCCTGTAAACGGGAGGGAAGAAGGACAGGCGGTTTGAATGTTGTCCGCGGGCGCTTTTTCCGTTTGGGAGATTATGGCTTCATTTTCTGCGGGATGAGCGAATGAGCGCGAAATGCCGTGTTTTACTGGTCCCGTGCAGTTTTTTTCTGTGCCGACTGCCATTTTTTGATGGCTTCCGCAATTTCCCGATACCCGTTTTTCATGTGGAAGTCATAGGCCGTCTGGCCGTCTTCGTTGCGGAGGGAGGGGTTGGCGCCGTTGTTCATGAGGCAGAGGGCTATTTCCGGGGAATTGCAGGCCATCAGCGGCGTCAGGCCGTCCACATCCAGTTGGTTGGGGTCCGCTCCTGCCTTGATGAGGAGTTCAATGAGCGGAATCACTCGCTCCGGCGGTTCTTCTCTGGTGCAGAGCAAGTGGAGGGGCGATTGTTTGCTGACAAAAAAACGTTCGTTTACATCGCAGCCTGCCTCGATCAACCGTTTGAGAATAGCCGTGGAAAGGCTGGAGAATCCTGTTCCGCGCGCATGGGCGTTCAGTCTGCGCTTGAGATCCGGGTTGCCGGCGTCCAGCAGGGCCAGCGCGATTTTTTCCTGTTCCGGGTCAGAGTTGTTGAGGACGGCGGCCCACATGAAGGGGGGTAATGCCTCCCGTCCCCGGCAGATCGGGGTCCGCCCCGTGGCTGAGCAGGGCTTGTACCACGGGGAGCCTGTCCGCTGCCGCCGAGTCCTGGTAAATGCCCGCCGAACATGCCCAGATGAGGGGCGTGTCTCCAGGGTCCTTTATGCCGTCATGCAGGAAAACGGTTTGGGCGTTGACGGGGGCTCCCGCTTCTATCATCCGGACAGCCAGCTTGTTCAGGCCCATGGCGATGCAGAGGTGCAGGGGCGTGTTGCGGCCCGGAGTCTGAAGAAGGAGCCTGCCCGTTTCCCGGAATTGCTCCATCATTTGGTAGCATTGCAGGATGGAGTTGAATTCCTCCTGCATTTTACCGGGGGACATGATATCCAGAGGCCAGGAGTCATACAGGAAGCGGAACGTGAGGGGCAGCAGACGTTCGTTCGCCTCCCTGAGTTCCTGTTTTTCCTCTTCTGTAAGTCGGATCGTTCTCTCCTCCGCGTCTGCCAGCGGAACTGCCATGAGGGCCGCCACGGACGCGAGCAGAACAGAACCTGCCATCTGTCTCATGCCATTCTTATAAGGGAAGGGGCACCATCTGTCACTCCAATTCGTGGACTGCGGCCGCCGGAGGTCGGCGTATTCCACGGGCAATGAAACGGTTGTGACGCGTTAGCCGAGCCTGGAGAGGCTGGCATGCACGGCTTCCACCGTGCGGTCAATGTCTTCTTCCGTATGGGCCAGGGAGATGAATCCCGTTTCATAGGGGGAAGGGGCAAAGTAAACACCCTGTTCCAGCATGTTCCAGAAGAAGGGTTTGAAGAGGGCCTTGGAGGCTTTCTGGGCTGTGTCCAGGTCATAGACTTCCTCTTCCGTGAAGAAGAGGCAGAACATGGAGCCTGCGCGGTGGAAGGTGTAGTTCCTGCCGTGTTTCCGGATGGCTTCCCGGATGCCTGCCTCCAGCCGTGCCCCCAGTTGCTCCAGGCGGTCATAGGCGTTTCCTTCCAGCAGTTCCCGGAGCTGCGCCAGTCCCGCCGCCATGGCCACGGGGTTTCCGGAGAGGGTCCCAGCCTGGTACACGGAGCCCAGCGGGGAAAGGCAGTCCATGATTTCAGCCCGGCCTCCGAAGGCGCCCACGGGAAGGCCGCCGCCGATGACCTTGCCCATGCAGGTGAGGTCCGGCGTGATGCCGTGAAGCTGCTGGACGCCGCCGGGGGCGACGCGGAAGCCCGTCATGACTTCGTCAAAGATGAGCAGGGAGTCATACTGGCGGGTGATTTTCCTCAGGAAGTGGAGGAAGCCGTTTTGAGGGAAGTAGAGGCCGGCGTTGGCGGGGAAGGGTTCCAGGATGACGGCGGCAATGTCCCGGCCATGGAGTTCAAAGGCTTTTTTGACGGCTTCCCGGTCGTTGTACGGTACGGTGATGGTGAGCTGCGTCATTTCCCGGGGAACGCCCGCGCTGTCCGGTTCCCCGAAGGTAAGCGCGCCGGAACCCGCCGCGACGAGCAGGGAGTCCACGTGCCCGTGGTAGCAGCCGATGAATTTGATGATTTTACGGCGTCCGGTATAGCCGCGGGCCAGCCTGATGGCGGACATGGTGGCTTCCGTGCCGGAGTTGACCATGCGCACTTTTTCCACGGAGGGCACCATGCGGACAATCATTTCCGCCATGTCCACCTCCGACGGCGCGGGGATTCCATAGCCCAGTCCCCGGTTTACGGCGGCATGTACGGCGTTCAGGACGGGTTCCGGGGCGTGTCCCAGGATGGCGGGGCCCCACGTGCCGATGTAGTCGATGAGCTGGCGGCCGTCCGCATCCGTGATGTAGGCGCCTTTGGCGGATTGGACGAAGAAGGGATCGCCGTCCACGTTGCGGAAGGCCCTGACGGGGGAGTTGACGCCGCCCGGTATGACGGCGCGCGCGCGGGAGAAGAGCTGGGCGGATTGATTCATGTTGCTGAGGTAAGCAAAAAGGGCAAACCTTGGAGAAGGGTTGCCCTTATTGAAAGAGGTTCTATTCCCGAACCAATGGAGATTTAAGCTTCAGGAGCGGAAACGGGAGCGGCTTCGGCGGTTTCGACGGCGGCTTCTTCGCTCTTGTTGTTGAAGCGCCATTTCACTTTGTTGCGCTTGCTGGCGGAACGGGCCTTGCGGCGGCGTTCGTCCATCGGGGTTTCAAAGGCACGGCGGCGGCGCATTTCGTCAAGAATGCCTTCGACGTCCAGCTTGGTTTTGAGGCGCTTGAGAGCGCGATCGATAGGTTCACCTTTTCTTACGGTAACTTCACGCATGATTTATTTTCCTTTTTCTATTCGTCCGGGAACGGGAGACAATAGGTAGTGCTTTCCCGCCTGGAGGTCAAGATTTTTATCGTGACTGACCCATTTTTTGCGGTCCGGAGGGGGCAGGGAGATGCCGCAGGCAGTCCGGGGAGACGGGGATTTTGCCTTTTTCCCGGTTTCCCGCCGGTTTTCAACTGTCCTTGCCTTATCAGGCGGGGCATGGTAGAAAGAAACGTCTCCATGAACCGGCTGCATACATTGATTGATGGATTTCCCCAGGTGCGCATTCTCTGCATCGGGGACGTGATGCTGGACAAGTTTCTGTACGGCAGCGTCACCCGGATTTCTCCGGAGGCACCCGTTCCCATCATGAGGATGGACAGGGAGACGCGCATGCTGGGCGGCGCGGGGAACGTGGTGTCCAATTTGTGCGCTCTGGGGTGCCGGACCACTTTTGTCAGCGTGGTGGGAGACGATGCGAATGGACGGCAGGTGAAGGCTTTTCTGGAAGATACGTGCTGCACCCCTGAGTTGGTGGAGTGCCGGGATTACGAGACGACGGTGAAGATCCGTTTTGTGGCGGGAAAACATCATTTGCTGAGGGCGGACCAGGAGCAGGAGTTGAAGATGGCGCCGGAACTGGCCGCCAGGTTCCTGGAACGGGTTGACGCCTGCCTGCCGGACGCCGATCTGGTGCTTTTGTCCGATTATGGCAAGGGCCTGTTTGACGGGGAAACCGCTCCCGCCGTGATTGCCCGGTGCCGTGCGGCCGGAAAGCCCGTCATCGTGGATCCCAAGGGAGCGGATTATTCCCGTTACGGCGGGGCTACTTTGGTGAAGCCGAATATGAAGGAGTTCCAGGAGGCCACGGGGGTTTGTTTGAATCCCTCCGCTCCGGGGTGGGAGAAGGCTACCCTGGAAGGCGCCGCGAGGTTGTTTGACGAGTTCGGCATTGAGAATTTGCTCGTGACTTTGAGCGAGCACGGCATGATTTTCATTCCCTCCTCTAATCCCGCCGATTTTGTGTGCATTCCCACGGAGGCACGCGAGGTGTTTGACGTATCCGGGGCAGGAGATACCTCCCTGGCCAGCCTGGGAGCGGCCCTGGCGGCGGGTGCCACGGTGCCGGAGGCGCTGGTCGTGTCCAATGTGGCCGCCGGAATAGTGGTGGGCAAGTTCGGCACGGCAAGCGTGACCGGGGGGGAGTTGAAAGAAGCGCTGGAGGAGAAAGCCCGCAAGGTTTCCTCCTGGCATCACCGGAACAATATCCTGACGGCGGAAGCCGCTGCGGAACTGGCGGAGCGCTTCCGGAAGGAAAAGAAGGTGGTGGGGTTTACGAACGGTTGTTTTGATCTTCTGCATCTGGGCCACCTGCATTCCTTCATGAAGGCGCGCGAGGCCTGCGACGTGCTTTTTGTGGGACTGAATACGGATGCTTCCATCAAACGACTGAAGGGGAGAGAACCGGCCCGTTAATAACGAGGAACCCGCCCCTGTTGCTGGCGTCTCTGGATTTCATTGATTACGTGGTTCTTTTCGACGAGGATACCGCGCTTCCGCTGATCGAGAAGCTACGTCCGACGTGATTGCCAAGGAGGGGTACCCTCTGGAACGCTGGCCGGAAGGGCAGTATGTGGTGTCCTATGGGGGCAGGGGCCGTTGAGTTGCCCCGGCTGGAGGGTTTTTCCTCCACCGATATTATCAACCGCATGAAGAAGAGACCGGAATGAGCGATTACATCAGGGAACAGATTTTAGGGATAGCGGACAATTTCAGGGCACTGGCCGCTTTGTCCGGGGATATTGAAACGGTGGCGCGCGTCTGCACGGATACCCTTCGGGCCGGGAACAAGATCATGTTCTGCGGCAATGGCGGATCCGCCGCGGATTCCCCAGCACCTGGCTGCGGAATTGGTGGGGCGCTACAAGTTGAACCGTCCGGCCATGAACGCCCTGGCCCTGACGGTGGATACGTCCATTCTGACCGCCGTAGGGAATGATTACGGGTATGATACCGTGTTTGCCCGGCAGCTTGAAGGCGTGGGGCGTGCAGGAGACCTGCTGGTGGGGCTTTTCCACCAGTGGCAACAGCCGGAATATCGTGCTGGCGATGGAGCTGGCGCGGAGCATGGGCATCCGAACCGTAGCCCTTACGGGGCGGGGCGGAGGCGCCATGAAGGAGCAGGCGGATTTCTGCATTGCCGTTCCTTCCGATGCCACGAATAATATTCAGGAGATGCATATTGCCGTGGGCCATCTGGTCTGCGAGCTGGTTGAGCAGGAGATGTATGGACGGTAAAGCCCTGTTTCTGGACCGGGACGGTGTGGTGAATGTGGACGGGGGTATGTGCATCGCATTGAGGATTTTCAACTGGTGCCGGGAATTCTGGAGCTTTGCCGCCGGGCGAAGGAGAAGGGGTATTTGGTGATCGTGGTGACCAACCAGTCCGGCATAGGCCGCGGCATGTTTACGGAAGAGGATTTTTTACGGCTGACGGATTACATGAAGGAGGTGTTCCGCAACGCCGGGGCGGAGATTGCGGACGTGTTCCACTGCCCCAGCGTGGATGACGGCCATCCCGACCGGAAGCCGAATCCGGGCCTGTTTTTGAAAGCCTGTACCGCACACGGCCTGGATATGGCATCCTGCGTGTCCGTCGGCGACCGGGAACGGATATTCGGCAGCCCTTTCCGCCGGCGTGGACGGAATTTTCTGTTTTCCTCCGGAAATGGGCCGACTTGCGCCACGGCCCGTGTCGGGACTTTAAACGAAGTGGCGGCGCGGTTGTAGGTCAGGAATGGTTCCGCAGGTGAAAGGAGGCAGGATTTGTTGCTATGTTTTCCCCGTATGCCGTTTCCTGATGCGGCCATGCGGATGTTCTTTGTCTTAAAAAACTTTACATGGGAATGAGCGCTTCTATATCTCATAGAGTATGAAAACCTTGCTGCCCGTTTTATTTCTTGCGCTGGTCCCCGGCCTGTGCGCCGTTGCCGAAACCGAAGATCCAGCTATGCCCGCGAAGGTAGGGAAAAAAAGAGGCAGCCTCTCGTATTACTTATAAAGGCGGAGACGGTTCCAGCTTTGAAAAGGCCGTCGTGATCGTTGGCGCAACAAGTTCGATGGATGGTGTCCCTGCCGAAGGGAAATGGCTTAAGAAGAAATACGGGAGTTATGAAAAGCTCCAGCAGGGGCTTGTCCAGCATGAAGGGAAGTTCTATGATGTGATTACGATCAGGACGAAAAAAAGGCAAGGAAGTGGTCGTCTATTTCGATATTTCCGGATTTTTCCTGCCAGGGGTTGAAGAAGAACAATTTCTGAGTTCATTTTCAGTATTCCTTTCCGGGGCGTCCGCCTGCCCGGTTCGTTGCTCTCGAATGTGTTTTCGTTTTTTCCGCTTCGGGAATTGACTCCTTCTGCGGCGCGTATGGCGGTACAGACCGGAGTACGCATGGAGGGGACAGGGGGCCGCAGGAGCGATGCCCGCAGGAATGGGTTCAGTTTTTCATGACACAGTCGTTACGATGGGCAGCTTTCCGTACCGGGGCGAAGTAATTTGACATGCAGGGGCCATCCTGCTAGAAGTGAGGCGATTGGTCCGTATTTACGTGGACTTGTCCCGTACAGGCTTTTATTTTACACTTATGAACTTGATTCCCTTCCGATCCATGATGGCGGTCACGGCGCTCGGAGCCGGGCTTGCCCTGCCTCTGTTTGCCCAGTCTTCCGCCCCCTCCACTTCATCCGCGGCCGCATCCGGTCACGCGAAAAAGCGTCCAGGATGCCGGTGTACCCCATTCCCCAGAAGATGACCAGGAGCGGCGGTTCCGTAACGGTCCCGCGCTGAAGCTGATCGGCGCCAAGGATGCCCCCCACCATGAACGCGTTGAAGAGCATGTTCGCGCTGTCTCCGAACGGGCTGCCCGTTCAGATGTCCATCATCAAAGGGAAGCAAGAAGCCTGCCGGGAATATTCCGCAGAAGGCGGGCGCCTATTCCCTGAGCGTGACACCGCAGGGAATCCGGATGACGGGGTATGACGACGAGGGTCTGTTTTACGCGGCCCAGACCCTGCTTCAACTGGCGGAGAAGACGCCCTCCGGCGTGACGATTCCGCAGGTGGAGGTTCTGGACTGGCCGGATGTTCCGTTCCACGCGGCACTATTGAAGGTTTTTACGGGCTGCCGTGGGGGCAGGAAGGCCGCATCAGCCAGTTCAAGTTTTACGGGAAGTACAAGATGAATACCTACATCTACGGCCCGAAGGACGACGTGTTTCACGGTTTTTTCCAAGGGTGGCGAACCTTATCCGGCGGATATGGCCAAGAGATTTGAAGGAGCTGGTGAAGATCGCGAAGGAAAACAAGGTGAATTTCGTCTGGGCCGTGCACCCCGGTGCGGATATTCACTGGGGAGAGGCGGACCGGAAGGCGGCCGTGAAGAAGTTTGAGATGATGTATGATCTGGGGGTCCGCTCCTTTGCCGCGTTTTTGACGACATTGGCGGGGAGGGTGCCAAGCCTGAAGGCCAGGTGGGTTCCTGAATTACCTGAACAAGGAGTTTATCCACAAGAAGCCGGACGTAACCCCGCTGATCGTGTGCCCCACGGCGTATTCCGGCGGCGGAGGCCGTTATCACGAGGTGATGGGGAGAACATTTGGACAAGGATATCGGCATCATGTGGACGGGGTCCGGCATCGTGAGCGATATCCGCACCCCGGCCCTGAAGGGAATCAACAAGTTTTTGCAGAGACCCGCTTTCATCTGGTGGAATTTCCCGGTAACGGATTACGTCCGCCATGCCCTGTTCCTGGGACGCACTTACGGCGTGGATGCGGATGCCATGCCGTACATGCAGGGGTTTGCCTCAATCCGATGGACAAGCCGGAGGCCTCCAAGATTTCCCTGTTCAGCGTGGCGAACATGACCTGGAACGCCAAAGCGTATGATTCCGACAAGACGTGGAAGGACAGCATCCGCATTTTGTTCCCCGGTTGCGCCTCCGCGATGCAGACGTTTGCCAACCACAATAGCGACGGCGGTCCGAGCGGGCACAATTACCGCAAGGAGGAGTCCGTGGAGATCGCCCCCGTGGTGGAACAGGTGCTGGACCAGTGCCGCCGCGGCGTAAGGTGGCGGACAGCAAGGCGTTTGAACGCCTGAAGGCCGAGTTTTCAAGATGGCCCAGGCTCGGACGTAATCCGGGCCAAGTCGAACAATCCCGCCTTTGTCGCGGAAGTAGAGCCCTGGCTGATCCAGTTTGAATCCCTCGGCAAGGCGGGGTTGAACAGCATGCAGATGCTGGAGGCCACGGAGGCGGGGAATTCCTCCGCGGCATTGAATTACGCCATGGAGGCCGCCTGCCTGCTGGCGGAGATGCAGCGCTACAGCAAGGAGATCAGCAAGGCCATCAACAAGCACGTGACGGAGGTGACCAAGAAGAATTCCCCGTGGCAGACGGCCGTCAAGCCGTCCGAACTGGTGATGGCCCCCGCCGTGCGCGAGTTGCTGGACCTGGGGTCCACTCCCGTGCTTTCCCGTGTGAGCGGTCAGGCCGTGGGGCGGGTGAAGCCTACGTTTCCACCAAGCTGAAGAACGGCATTGAAAAGATGCTGGATGACGATCCCGAATCCTATTTTTACTGCAAGGAAGTGCAGAAGAAGGGCGACTTTTCGGCGTGGACCTGGGCGTTCCCCGCGAGATACGCACCGTTTCCATCGTGATGGGCCGGAATGATTCTGACAAGGATGCCGTAAACAAGGGACAACTGGAAGTATCCATGGACGGACAGTCATGGTCGCCCCCTGATGCCGGAAACGAGCGGCGTGCGCGTGGAATACCAGGGTAGTGGAAAAAGGCCGCTTTGTGCGCTACCGTGCCACGGTGCAGGGCGTCCCCGGCGGCAAGTCTGACGTGTGGACGGCCATCCGCGATTTTAAGGTGAACGCCCCGCCGCTCCTTCCGTGCTGACGGACGCTCCCGCTTTCAAGAGCGCCGTGGCTGAGACCGGGGACAGGGATATTTCCCTGAAGCGCATCATGGAGGTGCACCCGCTGTCCCCAGGAAGTCTCTGGGAAGCAAATTCCTGCCGGAGCGGCTGTGGAGTCCGCGTCCATCAATCTGAAGACGCCGGATATGAAGTGGGCCAAACTGTTTATTTCCATGGACGGAAGGGGTGGACGGAAGTGCCGCTGAAAGCGGACGGCTCCGCAGAGATCGGCGGAGTGGTGAAAGGAGTCAAGCTGGTGAATGCCGGTTCATCCCGCAGGAGGTGACGCTGGAAGAGTTCAAAAGCTCAATCTTGCCAACAAGGGGCAAGAAGGACGGCAACAGCGGCGCGGCCGGCGATTTCAACCTGGCTACGTTCCTGCCCGTGGAGTTGTCCCCGGAGCGGGTGGAGATTCCCTGCACTTCTCCGCGGGCGAATTCCGGCCATCGTCCTGTCGGACGGCGGGGAAGCTACCGTTCAGGCTTGCGGCGCGGATGGCCGCTGGGTTCCCGTGGGCAGTCTGGGCAAAGGGGAAAAAAGTGACCACATTGAATTTGAAGTCCGTCAAGAAGCCGGTCAAGGCTATCGGCCTTACGGGCAAGAAGGATACTTCCGTGAATATTTTTGAGGTGATCTGGAAGTAGAGGATGCTTGGAATGAACTTGGAAAAGGGCTGTTTCACCGGGTGTGGAACAGCCCTTTGACATTGAGCCGTCCGCGCCATGTCCGGTTCCGCGGCAGAGGAATGGCGATGGAAACAGTATTCTCCTTTGCCGGACTGCGGGAGAGTTTTTCAACCGGGAAGGCTGGATTTTCCCCATTGCGCAGGAACGGGAAGATGGTCTTTGCCTTTCCGGCAGGAACGGCATGCCGTGTCAGGCGTTGCGTTTGTCCGCCAGGTGCATGCAAGCCAGAATGGCGGCGATGATAACCAGGGGGCCCAGCAAGTCCGCGTATCCCATTATTCCAGTATTGATGGGGGCCAGGCATAGCAGGAACCACCAGACGAGCGCCAGCAGGCGCAGGATGGGAGAGGTTCCGGCGCTGGAAAGGGATACATAGATGAGCAGGCTCCAGAAGGAGGAGAAGCGGGGGGCGTAATGAGTCATTCGCGGTGGCCGTCTGCGGGCCAGGCAAGCGTGCCGTAGGGACCCGCCAGGGGAAGGTCTCCCCACGAGCCGTGCGAAGGAAGCGACAGATTCAGCAACAGGCACAGCGCCAGTCCCGCATACGCGGCAATCATCAGGGCCCTCCATTGGGACCCCGATACGGGGACGAGGCACAGGAATGCCGGAACAAGGATGAAGGGGGTAAGCTCTAGAGCCGCTATCCAGGGAGAGAAGGAGGGGCCAACTTCCATCACATTGTTTCCTGCCTGCGGCACAGCGGACAGAATACCCCAGTAAAGGAGCAGCAGAAGGGTGCATCTGTATTTGACGGCAGGGCCCACCCGTTCGTCCCCGGGCGGAGGCAGGTTGAGCCATGTTCCGAAATGCGGCTGGTGCGTTTTGTTCGGCATAGAGGGGCAAATAGCGCTTTTTTGTAGCGGGAACGCACGTCCTTGTCAATAGACCGGATTTTGCGGGTTGCAGAATGGGGGAGTTTTTCAACAGAATCGGCAATCCGGCTGTCCATTGTGAAAAAGTCGTCACATGCGGAAACTTGCCTCAGATGTCTTTTTCTGCTAGTCGGAGCCTGAAAGGGTGCGGCCAAGATGCCGTGAGCCTACAACCATTTTTCTGATACCTCATGCTTTTTTCAAGATTCCCCCTGTTGTTCCTGGCCGCCTCCCTCTGCCTGCCTCTCGTTTCCTGCCGGGACGGGAAGAAAGAGGATACGAATGTGATTGAATTGAATTTCGGCCATTTTCCGAATGTGACGCATGTGCAGGGCCTGGTGGCTCCACCATTTTTCCCGGCAGGGGAACGGTGGTTTGAAGAGCGCGTGAAGAAGGCCACCGGGAAGGATGTCAAGATCAACTGGTATGTGTACAACGCGGGGCCCAGCGCGATGGAGGCGATATTTGCCCGGTCCATTGAATTGACGTATGTGGGCCCCAGTCCCGCCATCAACGCGTTTGTCCGTTCCCGCGGCCATGATATCAGGATGATCGCCGGAGCCGTGGAAGGGGGCGCTTCCCTGGTGGTGCCGCAGGATTCCGCCCTGAAGGAACCGCAGGATTTCCGCGGCAAGGTGATAGCCACGCCCCAGCTTGGCAATACGCAGGATGTTTCCGCCCGTGCCTGGTTTTCCCGCGGCGGCCTGCATGTGACGCAGCGCGGCGGGGACGTGAAGATTCTTCCTACGCCCAATCCGGAGCAGTTGAGCCTGTTCCGCCAGGGGAAGCTGGACGGTGTCTGGACGGTGGAGCCCTGGGTGAGCCGCCTGGTGATGATGGCCAAAGGGAAGGTGCTGGTGGACGAAAAGGAGTCCATAGCCACGGTACTGGTGTGCGGGTCTGAATTTTTAAAGGAGAAGCCCGAAGTGGCGCAGGCCGTCGTGAAGGCGCATGAAGAGTTGAACCAGTGGATACGGGAGAATCCGAAGGAGGCCCAGGCCATCGTGGTGAAGGAGCTGGAGGAGCTTACCCATTCCAGGATTGAACCGGAATTGATTGCCCGGGCATGGAAGAGCATTCACATGAAGGACAAGATTTCCATCCCCAAGTTGCAGCAGTTTGTGCAGGACGCCTATCATGCCGGATTCATGAAGGAGGTTCCCGACGTTTCCGGCTTGGTGACACCGGAGGCGGTAGAGGAGAAACAGTTGGCCATGAAGGAGGAAACGCAGGGATGATTATGGGAGAAGAGCATTGCGGGCCGGGCGGATGCAAGCTGCGCATCGCCGGAGTGTCCAAGGTGTTTGAAGGACGGCGAGGGAAGGTGGAGGCCCTGGAGGGCATCAACCTGAATATCAAGGCCGGGGAGTTCGTTTGCCTGGTAGGCCCCAGCGGCTGCGGAAAGACTACTTTGCTGAATATTATCGCCGGGCTTGAGTTCCCCTCTTCCGGCACGGTGGAACTGGACGGTGTTCCCGTGAGCGGGCCGGGCCGGGACCGTACCGTGATGTTTCAGGAGTCCGCCCTGTTTCCGTGGCTGGACGTGCTGGGGAATGTGATGTTCGGCCTGAAGTTGGTACCCGGTCTAACGCGCAGCGCGCGCATGGCCATTGCAGAGAAGAATCTGGAGCTGGTGGGGCTTCAGGATTGCATGCACGCCCACATTCACGAGCTTTCCGGGGGAATGAAGCAGCGCGTGGCCCTGGCCCGCGCGCTGGCGACGAATCCCCGCATTTTGCTGATGGATGAACCGTTCGGCGCGTTGGACGCCATGACCCGGGAGCAGCTTTATCAGGATATTCAGGATATCCACCTCAGGTGGGGCATGACGATTATTTTGTTACCCACAATATGCGGGAAGCCGTGTGCCTGGGGGACCGCGTGATTTTGTTCACTCCGCATCCGGGACGAATTTGCGAGGAGTATTCCGTGGATTTGCCCCATCCCAGGGATATCAACAGCCAGGAGCTGGCTCTGTTGTCGTCCCGCATCACCCGTGATTTGAAAAGGAGCTGCGAAATGAACAGGAACAGATGGTCCAAATGGGGAGCCCACGCGTGTTCGCTCGTGTTTTTCATTGTCGTCATCTGGGTATGGCAGTATTTGAGCGATGAGAAGGTCTGGAAGCCTTATTTGTTCCCCTCTCCGCTGGAGGTTTGGGAATACCTGCGCTCATCCTTTGCGGACGGCGCTTTGGAGGAAGCTTCCTGGATTACGGTGAAGAGGCTGGGGCTGGGTTACGGCATCGGCCTGGTGATGGGGATTCCCCTCGGCATGCTGTGTTCCCGGTTGCAGTTGATGCAGAATACGCTGGGCCTGGTTTCCCTAGGGTTCCAGGCTCTGCCCAGCGTGTGCTGGGTTCCTCTGGCCACCCTGTGGTTCGGGCAGACAGAGTCCGCCATGCTGTTTGTGGTGATCATGGGTACCCTGTGGTCCGTCATCCTGGCTACGGCCAACGGCATGCGGAACGTGCCGCCCATTTATGCCAGGGCCGCCCGCACGATGGGTGCCGGGCCCATTTACTGCCTGATCCACGTTACCTTGCCCGCTTCCGCCCCGTTTGTGGTGAGCGGCATGAAACAGGGCTGGGCTTTCGCATGGCGCTCCCTGATGGCGGCGGAGATTTTCGTGCCCATTCTGACCGGGTTCGGCCTGGGGCAGCTTCTGCACTATGGGCGTGAGCTGAACGCGATGGAGCAGGTGGTGGGCATCATGTTCGTGATCGTGGTGATCGGGCTCCTGTCGGACAAGATTCTGTTTTCACCTTTGGAACGGTTCCTTCACCGCCGCTGGGGAACGGGGCAGGCCTGAACAGTGTTTACAGAGGGATGGAGCTTGTGCGGCTCCGTCCCCGGCTGCTTTGTTCCTGCCTAGTTTCCGGATGAATCCAGCTTCCTTTTTGAAGGAATGGACTTCCTTGATGAGGGCCGGAAGTTTCCTGAGGGCCGCAAATTGGCGGCAGGCATCCTTGAAGGGTGAGGCGGGAGTGCCCCAGTAGGCTGCGTTTTCCGGAATGTCCGCGGTAACGCCCGTTTGTGCCGCCAGCGTGGATTTTGAACCAATTTTGAGATGGCCGGCAATGCCTACCTGGGCCGCGATGGTGACGTAGTCCCCCACATGGGTGCTGCCGGCAATTCCGGACAGTGCGACAATGATGCAGTGCTTGCCCACCACAACGTTGTGCCCGATTTGGACGAGGTTGTCTATCTTGGTTCCTTCCCCGATGACGGTGCGGCCGAACCGGGCGCGGTCAATCGTCGTGTTGGCGCCTACGTCCACATCGTCTCCCAGTTCCACGATGCCTACCTGGTCGATGCCTACATAGCGTCCATTGTCCCCCATCAGGAAGCCGAAGCCGTCGGAGCCGATGACGGCGCCGGGCTGGATGGTGACGCGGCTGCCGAGCTTGCAGCGCTCGCGGATGGTGACGTTGGCGTGCAGGCGGCAGTTTTCCCCCATTGTGACGCTGTCGCCGATCTGGCAGGCATTGCCTATGTCCGTGCCGTCGCCTATTTCGCAGTGCGCGCCAATGCAGGTATAGGCTCCCACCCGGACCCTATCCGGATTGATTTTCGCCGAAGGGTCGATGATGGCCGTGGGATGAATACCGGGCACGAACTTATAGGAGGAAGCCTTGAAGTATTTGACCAGGGCATTGAAGGCCATGGACGGGTTGGCTACTTCTACGAAGGCGACGTTTTCCGGATATTTGGGCAGTCCCGGAGGCACCAGGACAATTCCCGCGGAAGTGTGCAGGAAGTCTTCAAAGTATTTCTCGTTGCCCAGGAAGGAGGCTTCCTCCGGGGTGGCATCGAGAAGAGAAGCGACCCCGAACACGTTCAGTTCGGGGTCGCCGGAGAGGATTGTTCCCCCGGTGAGGGCGGCCACGGCTTCAAGTGAAAGCTTCATGGGGATATGATTCCGCCTTCCCGGGGGGAATGTCAAGGGTTACTTGGCCGGGGCTGCAGGCGCGGCGGGAACGGCCGGGGTCTTTTTCTTGGTGGGATCAAAGCCCGCGGGCGCGTCCTTGTTGAGTTCCTTCATCACGGTGGGGGTGATGTCCATGCTGGGCTTGGTGTAAACGAAGACGTTGTTGGAACGGAGAGCCTGGGCGCTCTTGTCCAGAACAAGGTCGTAGTTGCTCTTGGTGGCGATGCCTTCCGCAACCTTGGTGATTTCACCCATGATGTTGGTGGAACGCAGTTTCATTTGTTCCTGAAGGGATTTGAGCTGGCGTTCCACATAAGTGCGGCGTTCCTGTTCCAGGGCAATCGCCTGCTGGCGCGTGATCTGGGCTTTCTGTTCCAGGTCTTTCTTGTCCTTTTCATTCAGTGAAGGGTCCTGGAGCTTTTTGACCATTTCGGTGAAATCGGCTTCCATCTTCTTGATGCTTTCCGCACGGGTGTTGTTGTCCTGCTGGACTGCCTGCGCCGCCTTGTCCACTTCCGCCTGGGCTTCATGCGTTTTGTAGTAGTCGGCAAAGAGTTTCTGCACGTCCACTGTAGCTACTTTCAGTTCGGCGTTGGCAGTGGCGCTGAATGCCATTGCAGCGGATACACATAATGCTGTTTTGAAGAATCTCATAATTTTTAGCGTCTTCTGACTTTGCCAGTTTACATGTGGAATGGCATGCGTCAATCTTCTAGCCATATTTCAGGATTGAACTTTTGTCATCATGAGGCCACTTTATGCGCATGCAAACTTTTTCGACCAAGGCTCAGTTGAAGGGAGCCCTGTCCAAACACCATCGGCAGAATGATCCCGTTATTCTCGTTCCCACGATGGGGGCTCTCCACAGCGGCCACCGTTCCCTGCTGGAGCAGGCCAGAAAGTTGGCCGGGGAGGACGGCGTGGTGGTGGCCAGCATTTTCGTCAACCCCATCCAGTTCAACAATACTTCCGACTTGCAGACCTACCCCCGCACTCCGGAGAAGGACTTGGAGCTGTGCGAAGCCGCCGGAGTGGATTACGTGTTTTCCCCGGCTCCGGAAGAGATGTATGCCGGAGAGCGCAGCATCAGCGTGGAGGAAGATTTTTGTCCACTACACTGTGCGGGGCGTCACGGCCGGGACATTTTTCCGGGGTTTGCACGGTTTTGGCCAAACTTTTCAATCTGGTGCAGCCTACGGACGCCATCTTCGGGAAGAAGGATTACCAGCAACTGGCGATTATCCGCCGCATGGTGCGCGACCTGGATATTCCGGTGCGCATCCACGGTGCGGAGATCGTGCGGCATGAGAACGGCCTTGCCTATTCTTCCCGGAATGCCCGGCTGTCTCCGGAGCAGAAGGAACAGGCTGTCGTGATACGGAAGGCCATGCTCCAGGCCAGGGACGAGTTCAGGTCCGGGACGGGAGTCCGGGAAGTGAAGGATCATGCCGCCGCGATGATTGAAGCCGTTCCCGGCACGCGGATTGACTACCTAGAGATTGTGGACGCGGAGACCATGCAGCCCCTGGAGGGGAACCGGGAGCCGGCCCTAATGGCCGCCGCCGTGTATTTCGGCGACGTGCGTCTTATCGACAATATAGAACTTTAATCCGGCGGCCATTCCGCTATATTGATTCCGTGATTACCGCCGCCAACCTCCACCGCAGCTATTCCATCGGCAAGAAGTCCATTGAGATTCTGCACGGGTGAACCTGCATATTGCCGCCGGGGAGAAGGTGTTCCTGTGCGGCCCCAGCGGCGCCGGAAAGACGACTCTGATGTACACGCTCGCCGGACTGGAAACGCCCCAGGAGGGGAAAGTGACGATCAACGGCACGGATATTTATTCCCTGTCCGCCACGGGGCGCTCCATTTTCCGCAACAGGAACATGGGGTTCATTTTCCAGAATTATCTGCTGATGCCGGAATTGACGGCCCTGGAGAATGCCTGCCTGGCTTCGTCCATCGGCAAAAGGCCGCGCGTGGAGTACGTCACGGAATTGCTGGACCGCGTGGGCCTGTCCCACCGCCTGAACCATCTGCCGGGCGAATTGAGCGGCGGGGAACAGCAGCGCGTAGCCATTGCACGTGCTCTGGCGAACGACGCCCCCATTATTTTTGCGGATGAGCCTACGGGGAATCTGGACAGGAAGAATGGTGCGGAAGTGCTGGACCTGCTGTTCGGCCTGGCGGACGAGTCCCGCAAGACGCTGGTGATCGTGACTCATGACGAACACCTGGCCCGGCGGGGCGACCGCATCATCACGATCATGGACGGCCACGCCGTTTGACGCCGAGTACAGCGCGGGGGACTTTATTTTTCTTCCGCCGCCAGATGCAGAACGGCTTGGTGGACGCCGCGAACCACTTGGGCCATGCGGCGGTAGTCCAGCGTTTCCGGAAGGTCTCCGGGCTGGTGGTAGTTCGGATTGCGGAAGAAGGACGTGTCCGTGATCATCACGGCAGGCATGTCTTTAGCCCAGAAGTTGCGGTGGTCGGAGAAGTCCATGCACATGCCCTTGATCTGCGGCAGGTTGAGGCGGACGGTGGGAAGAAAGGGACGCATGCTTTTCTGAATGTCGCGGCTTAGCCTGACGCTGTTCCAGTTGCCTACGATGGCGATGAAGTTTCCCTTGTCCGGATACAGCGTCCCCATGCCGGGCCCCGGATAGGTCTGGCTGTTTTCCTTGTCGGAGAAGTAGCCGATCATTTCCAGGCAGATCATGGCCTTGACGCCTATTTGTTCCGTGTAAAGTTTCTGGGCGTGCTGTGCGCTTCCCATGTGTTCCGTGGCGAAGTACGGTGGTTCCTCGTTGGCGTAGGCGATGAGTTCAATGGTGTATTGGGGGGAGATGCCTTTGAGCATGCGGCCCAGTGCCAGCAGGCCGGCGACTCCGCTGGCGTTGTCGTCCGCGCCGGGCGTGTCTCCGCAGGTATCGTAGTGCGCCCCTACGATGACTCTTTTGGCTGATTTTCCGGGGAAGACGGCGCTGACGTTGACGAAGGTGCGCTTGTCTGCGGTGAAGGGCTGACAGGTGACTTTGGCTCCGGTGTCCGCCAGGGAGCGGGCAATGTATTCCACGGCTTTGGCCTGGTTCTTTTCATAGCCTGCCGGACGGGGGTGGCAGGTTTTTGCCAGATAGCGGACGTCTTTTTTCAATTCTCCTTCCAGCCCTGGCCGCACGGCGGAGGCGGGCGCTGTTCCGTCTCCGGGCGTGGTGCAGTGGGAGATGATGCAGCCCGTGGAAATGGAGAGGATGAGCGCGGCGGATAGCAGAGAGAGAAATACCCGGCATTTCATGGTGTGCTTATAGCAGTTCCCATCCCGCGTGGCAACAGGGAAGGAAAGGATCGGTGTTGCAATCGTCGGGGTTGTTGTGTAGCTTGTGCCCATGTGGGACTGGATTGTGATCAAGGATGCGCTCAGGGCGATCGTTGAAATTTTCATCCTGTGGGTGTTCCTGTACCAGATTTACCGCGCTTTCCATGCGACGCGCGGTGCCCGCATCATGGTAGGGCTGTTCGCCTGTTTCCTGGCCCTGGTGGTACTGGCCTTTTTCTTCCAGTTGAACGTAATTTCCTGGATACTGACGCGCATCTTCGCCCCCGGCCTGGCGCTGGCGCTGGTGGTGATTTTCCAGCCGGAGCTGCGCGTGGGGCTGGCTAAGCTGGGCAGCCATCCGTTTTTCTCCTCCTTCGCCAAGCTTCAGCGGGTGGATTTCCTGGATAATTTCTGCAAGGCGGTGAGCAAGCTTTCCAACCAGCGGTTCGGAGCCCTGTTCGCTTTTGAACGGAGCATCAGCATGAAGCCGATCGAGGATTCCGGCGTGAAGCTGGACGCCATTTTTTCCCCGGAACTGGCCCTGACCATTTTTCATACGAAGACCGCTCTTCACGACGGGGGAGTGGTCATTTCCGGCGACCGGATTTCCGCGGCCGCCTGCGTGTTCCCTGTTTCCCAGAAGGAAATGAGCGACCGTACCCTGGGACTGCGGCACCGGGCCGGCGTGGGCATGTCCGAGGAGAGTGATTGTGTGGTGGTGGTGGTGTCCGAAGAAAGGGGCCATTGCCCTGGCCGTGGGCGGCAAGCTGGAGCGCAACCTGACTCCGGAACAGTTGAAGGCCCGTCTTGAAGAGCTACTGAATATTTCTCCTTCCAATGAAAAAACTGCTATTGCTTAACTGGCCTGCCAAGTTGTTCTGCCTGGTGCTGGCCGTCATCATCTGGTCTTTCATCAACCACTGGGTGACTACGAATGATGCCGCGCCCGTCGCGCAACTGGAGGAGATCAGAAGGTCCCATCCCTGAAGTTTACTGTCATGAAATTTTATCGTTACCGGAACTGATACGGAAGCAGGCAAAACTTATGTGAGCTGTCTGATTG
>VOFH01002143.1_pt1 | contig 55796 bp, 64 predicted proteins | sample 5384091 | NCBI WGS metagenome assembly VOFH01 (sample SAMN12384727, study PRJNA508395) | human gut metagenome | isolation source: healthy gut G | host: Homo sapiens | reverse complement strand
CTGATGCCTTGCCATCAGCATGGTTTGGAGTGTAAACCTCCTTGTTCAGAGGTAGCTTAATTTGTATGGTTGTGATTGTCTTTGCCAATGCAAGCACCTTGCCCACGCTCATCTTAATCTCTGAGACTTTCAGCATGCGCTCTAGTTCCTTGTATATTTTCAAAGCCACGAAGCAGATGCATATATGGGCTTCGATGCGTTTGCGTGTAAAGTGAAACATGGGGCGTATATCTATCTTTGATTTGGCTATACGGAAAGCCCGTTCTACATGCCAAAGATTGTGATATGCTGTATATACATCCTGTATTGGTATATCCGTATTGGTGAGATATCCTTTTTAGACCGTCCCATTTGGAGTCGTCGGCAATACGGTCATAGTTGATGGCGACTTTCACCTCACCATCCATGGATAAGAACTTATTGTAACCTCTCTTGTTGATGTTACCTTTCGTAAGCACGCCATGCTTGTAAGCCTTTTCCAACCTGCGTATTCCCTTCTCCCGGTTATAGGCATCTTTCTTTGCACGGTCATCTGTATAGCCGACCAGGAGACGGCGTCCGCCTCCTTTGTCATATTCAACCATCTGGCAGTCGCACTTGGGCTGTTCCAGTATCCAGTTCTTGACTTCCTGACTTTCATTCTTTATCTTCGCACCTATTATATACTTGTAGCCGTGCGCCTCAAGTTCCGCTATATTTGCATTGTTCATCAGACCGGAGTCGGCCACCACAACGAAGTTTTCAATCTGTATTTGCTTACAAACTCGTTTATCGTCGGCAGCATCGTGTGACCTTCATATTTGTTGCCCTCATGGATGCAGTAGGCAAGCGGATAGCCGCCCAAACTTACAAGCAGGCCGAGTATGATCTGAGGATTACTGTGTCGTCCGTCTTTAGAAAAGCCGGTCTTGCGCAAGTCGTCCTCATAATCCGCTTCAAAGTAAAGTGTGGTGACATCATGAATAGTACACCGATATTTCCACCGAACAGTTTTGCTGTATGGCGCACGCTGATGTCCTGTACGACTTCGTGCTGATGGTCGCTAAGTTTGTCAAGATAGCGATAGATTCTGGAAAGATCCACATCCTCGTCAAAGTGGTTTTTCAGATATTCCACCGTAGCAGCCTTGCTCGTTGGATATGCCAGACGGGCTTTCACAAGCTTGCGGAACTCTTCATCGTCAATACGATTGAAACCAATCCGGTCAAACGTGCGGTCCAATATCAAGTCGCATCCGTTGAGAAGGATGTTGCTGACATTGGACAGAACACGGCGGACTTCTTCTCGTTCACGGTCGCACGCCTCACGCTCCTCACCATACAGATCGAGTTGTGGATAGCGTCAGGATTCTTCCTTGAAATCCATTTATGACCTGCATTTACGAGACTGTCTATTTCGTTTGAATCTTTGGCCACACCAATAGTAATCAACTCTTTGTAAATGCCCTTTGTCTTCTCTGCAACAACAACACTTGTTGTTCCAGACCGATTCTTCTTTCTTTTGACAAACATAGTTAAAAAACCTTTTGCGTACCCCAAAATAAGGGTATGCAAAGATACAAAATATTGTTTATCAATTAATTACAAAATGGACATTTTTGAGTGACGAAGTCAGGACTTAACGGCTATTTGCAGAACGACATCCACTTTATGAAGAAAAACATCTATTTCAGTGAAACACAAGATGGCAAGGACGTAAAATACAAGATAGTAGATATAAAATCCCTTGTGGTGGACAATGCTATGCAAGACGGCAAGCAGCGCACTTTCATTCTTATAGATGACGACCCTAAATTTCCATTTTTGGCAACTGAAGTTTTCAAGGGAAAGCATGTCGTTGGCTATATGGAACCTTATGCTTTTGAAAACACCATCACAAGCAGAACTTTTACAGGTATCCCGTATGTTGCCGGTACCAATTATTCAGGTTGTAGATCATATCACTATATGGTTGATGGCGGCAAGCATGTGTACTATTGGAATTTGTTTGAAAGTAAAAAATTAATGCCAAGAGAGAAAAAATACTCTCAAAAGAAACTGTTGAAAAAGATAAGTGAGAAATTCAAGGACTATCCTACTGTTGCTGAAGAAGTGGAAAAGAGAGGACTCACAGCAGAGCAAATCCATGAAGATCCCATCATTCTTCTTGAAATTCTTGACAAGAGTCTGCAATAATCTTTTGTCTTTTCCCCCATACCAATGCTTCCGTACTCCCGCAGTATGGAAGCATTTTTCAATTTATTCCTCCCCACAGGTTGGCGGTTCATTCTCTGTAGGTCTCAGATGTTCTTGTTACTACTCAGCCCCTAAAAATGAATTTCAAGTACTCATTTGACATAATAGCCTATTTTGTAGCATAAATATAGCCAAAATCATCAATATTTTGCGGATTTGACACATCAAGGGGTGTTGAGTAGTTACGTATATGGCAACAACTGAAAATAAAATCTAAAAAATGGATATGATTTTCATCAATCCACATAAATGTTGTACCTTTGTCACCGAAAAGAGCTGTTTGACAAGTAATGCAAACTTATGTATAATACAGAAGTTAAAACTATTACCAAGTCATTACCTCTATTGAGGTGAAACACTTGTAAATCGCTCATTTTTAGCTATTCGGCATATTTTAGCAGAATTTTCGGGAAAAATACTACCCGCAGGGCTGGAGATTTTTCCGAAAACAGGAGGCTTGACCTTGCATTCCCGTCCAATCCCGGAATTACCTTTGCGCCCAGAACGGAAATGACTGCCTGATGCGCTCACTGAAAGACGCGGAAATGGAGGTAAACGGAAGTGGAGGCAGATTAGACAGGAAAACTTCAAAAGAGAAATCCGTAAAAAAGGGAAAACGCCAAAAGGAAAAGGAACATCAGCCGGAAGCGTGAAACCGGGCAAACCACCGTCAGGGAAATATGATTTTGTATGTCTGGCCGAACGTGTCCGGTCGGACATACAAAATCATTCTTCCGGTTTGCCTGCCGTGTGTGATGGCTTGTTCCATTTATGGATCGGGCGGTCAGACACGGCTTTCCGCTTACGGCACAAAGGAACAGCGAAAAAAAGAAATCGTCTGCAACCCGTAAAAGCACCTCTTTGGCATAAGCACAAAAGAAATGGGCCTTGCATCATCAGTCTAAACTGTTGTTTAGGCGTGAGGCAAAGCCCTTTTCTCCGCTTATGCGGCAGTCGGCATACGTTCGTCCAAAATCCTTTTGGGCGATGGTGTGCCGACGGATAAAATTGCTTTTACGGAAAAACTTGTATGAGAAGAAAAAAATTAGGGAGATTCATTTCAAAATCTCCCGTTTTATTGTTACTTTTGCATACGAAGAGTTCTTTGAAGGTTACGCAACGCGCAGAAGGATGACGCAGTAGATAACTAACTAAATCGTAACCTATTACTATCATGAGCAATTAATCTACGCTCAGTTCCAATAAATTACACTCTTTTCGTAACTTCATCCTGCAAATATGTTATACGTCGCTTCAATTTCATTGAAATCATTTGCTCAGATAATAAGTTTTTCTTAACTTTATACTCAATATTACATTTATAACTATAATAGTTAACTAACTATATAAATATAGTGCTTAAATAAAATTATTCAGTTAAACTAAAAATGAATGCAATACTCAGTTCTGTCTAGGAAAAGTATTCTTGAGTTTTTGGGATAAACAAATTACGATATTTATAATTATAAAAAAATGAACAAGAAAACTGAAATAAAAATTGAAGATGTTTGTAGACATAGTGTTACATTCCCATCTATTCCTACAACATTAATATCTAGAAAATCATATTTTGATCTTTTTGAAGAGCAATTTGAAACATATAAAGTCTTATGTTTGCCTGGTGCGGAGGGGGTTGGATTAACTACGGCTTTAGCAGAGTTTGCTAAAATGCATAATCAATATTGCATATCATATTTCATTGATGGCTTTTCAAGATTAGCAATGGAACCACGTATCATAGAACATAGTTTGTATGTGCAGTTCGCTTATTTTGATAAACATTTTTCGCTTATGAATGAGGATAAGGAGATTGATTTATCGCCTCACATCGTTCGAGTTAAGAGAAGATTGAAATCATCTAAAAATTATTTATATTTCATTTTTGATGGTTTTGACAAAATACCCTCTACACTTAAAGATAGTATAAGATCTATTTTAACTTTATTACTGGATATTGATAATGCAAGATTCCTTTTTTCGGGTAAAAGCAATAGATATAAATGAGTTATTACCTGATTCAATACAAGCAAAAGAGACAAATAGCCTTTTAAAATTTCATAAAGCAGAAGTAAAAGATTTTTTTAATTTAATCAAACCAGACATTGATGAAGAACAAGTTGAAATACTTTATTCTATTAGCGGTGGAAATGCAGAAAAATTAGGTATTATTGTAGACAAATTACGAGCAAATATCAGTATTTCGCAAATAGAAGATATTTATACATATAATACATCCGATTTATATGCTGTAGATTGGGAAAAGTATGAATGTATGGAAAATGAAAATATCTATATTTTATTAGCATTAATAGCTTTTGCAGAGATGAAACTATCTCTGTCAATGTTGCAGAAAATGTTAAAAATAGACAGCGAGAAACTACAGGAATTACTTGATATATGTAAAGACAAATTAGAAGTTAAGGATGGTCATGTTTTATTTAAGGAGTATAGTTTTAGAAAATATGTAAGAAAGCATCTTGCAGATTTAAAACGTAAAATTGAACTTATACAACTTGAAACATTTGAGAATAGTACCAATTCTGCAGATTTTTTTTCATATATGCCATCATTATACAAGCAAGTTGGAAAAAATAAATCTATGATTTCTTATTTAACGTCTGATAATGTTCAACAATTTTTAATAGATAGAAAATCACAGGCAGCTTTTAATGAACAGTGTGAATATGGCTTTGAAGCATGTCGAGATCTTAATGAAGTTGTAGCTGCTCATTTTAGATTTGCTGTTAATAGAAGTGCTTCTCGAGAAATAGAAAAAAATGAATTATATGATTCAGAAATAGAAGCTCTCTTATCTGTTGGAGAAGATGATGCTGCATATGCTTTAACTCAAAAGGTATATCTAAAAGAAGAAAGACTGAAGTGCTTATTATTAATTGCAAGAAAAGGGAATAGGCTACCTGCAACTTTATATGATGAATTGATTGCAAATATTAAATCACTAGCAGAATCTATTGATTTTGACCACATGCCACAAAAAAAGCTATAGAAATAGCCAAACTTATGCTACCTGTTGATTTTGTTATGGCCCTTTCAATTATTGATAGAGTCGCTAAATTGACAAAAGATAAAATTCAATATGATCGTCTTTATACAGCAATTTCTTTGTCATATAATGAGATTTCAAAGGACAAAGATGATTCTTCTAAAATGGATTTGGCCGCAACTAAAATAAGTGATGAAGGGGTTAGAAAGATGGCTATTGCAATGAGAACGGTATTGCATGATAATTCAGTAGATCAAATTATTAGTAAACTAGATGAAATTCCAAATCTGACTAGTAGGCTATATTTTCTTCAATTCTGGATACCTGACCATAAAGAAGTAGAAGATATTGATAAAATTGTTCTTTATGCGATAAAACTTGTGATAAAAGATTCAAATGTAACACTTCCTAAAGCTTCTTTGCTTTGCAAATATTGCGAACCGCTTAAATTGATATCAGGAGATATTTTAAAAAGATGTTTTAGATATATTAGATGCTGTTGATGACTCTGTAAAATATCCGAGTGTAGATTATGTTGATTTGCAATTAATGATTATTGAGGCTCAAATTCAATATGATAAAGAAAATGCTCAATATCGTTTAATGCAGCTTTATGATGATATATGCAATTTTGAAGATAAGTCAATTATCGTTTATTGTAAGTCTAAAATTTTAGCAAAATATGAAAATCTTGGAAATAAAAAAGATATTGAAGATTGTTTAAAACCTGCTTTTGAACTTCAAAAAGAGATAACAAAAGAAATAAAGGAATTACTAAATACAACAGCCTATCATCTAAAAATAGTAGAAGGTCCTATTCGAGAATTGGTTTGTGATTATAGATCTTTTATCAGTGATATAATTCCATTAATTAACACATCTGAAAGAAGAAGTAGAGCGTATCGAATAGCTATATCTGAATATTTGAATCGTACGGATATTTTAGATATAGACTTTGGGTATTTCGATAATTTATATAAAAATATTAATTATGATTTATCTGACAGGACAGAACCGTTAATAACTCTTATTAGAGATATTGTTTTCTCAAAATGTGATACAACATCATTACTTGGTAATATAAAAAGTATGTATGGGAAGATTAAGGAAATTGAAAGTGAATTTGCATTGTGCTATATATTATCTATTTTATATGTATGGGTTAAACGCAATTTCCCAGAAGATAGTTTTATTTGTAGTATAAAGACAGAACTTAATAATACATGGAACAAGATAGATGTCCCATGGCTAAAAGTTACAACAGGATTTGAAGTTGCTAGACAATTTTCAAAATTGTCAATGAAAGAAGAGGCGCATGAGATGATTCGAGTAGCTTCGCAGTTAAAGCAAAAACAATTGTTTTGCTCTGCTTCATGTGTAGAAACCTATACGGTAAGTTTAGATTTGTTAACACACTCTCTCGGTATTTTAATTCGCTCTCACTTGTGCGAAAACAATGATATAGAGCAATTTAAAGAATTGATAGCTTTTTTAGGATCTGAAGGCGAATCTATGATACTTTGGTCTAAAATAGCTTTAGAGTATTATATTGCTAAAGAACATGATGATTTTTTTGATATAGCTACTAAATATGTTGCAAAACCTATAAATGGATATTCTATAGCATATCAAAAGAGAATATTGTTTAATATTGCTCCAACATTGTATCTATCTGTTAAATCAATGTTCTATTCAGTGTTGGAGCAATTTGATGATGAATTTAAAAATCATTGTTTGGATAATGTCGGATGTTTTATTTTTAACAAATGTGCTTACTTGGAATATACAAATACCCATCAAATTTTTGCAGAACTACAATATACTGAATATGAGATTCTTTTTGATTTAATTACTCACGCAACAGATGAAAGTCTTATTTTTAATTACACAGTATCGATTTGTAACTGTTTAAAAGAAAATAAAGGTAATAAGCTAAGTCGCGAACACATTTCTATTTTATTGAAAAAACTTGAGGATATTATAAAACTAAAATTCCCAATTGTAGGAGGACTTACACATGATGGATATAAATTATCATGTATGGCTACAATAATGGGTTCAAGAATATGCGCTCCTAGTAATAATGATTGGGATAAAGTTAAATTAGAAATAGAAAATATTAATAATTTAGCTGATCAATCCTTTTTATACACCCATATATCTCATTATATAAAGAAAACAGACAAGAAACAAGAGTTCTTAAATTTAGGTTTTCAAAAAGCAGGTGAATTAAATTCTGCTTATGATAAAATGAATAGATATGATATGAGTGTAAGTGAAGCGATTGAAAGTGCTCCATCTTTAGTCAGAAACTTTACATTTAAAACATGGGAATGGATATTGGGAGATAAAAATGGTAATTATCAGGATGCTAAAAAAATAATAGATTTAATACAAGAGTATGACGAAGAGTTAGCCAAAGATATTTTAGAGCAGACTGATAAAGATCCTGCTCGTATTCAGTATAAATATAAACAAAAACTAAAACGCCATATTGATAAAAAAAAGAAGATTGGGGTTGCGCAAAAGGATATAAAACAAGTAGCTTCATTGACAAATGTGGAGCAGCAAATGTTCTTTGAAGAGAAAATGGAAAATCTTATTAGAGGAAAGAGTATTACAAAAGATATATTATCGACATTTTCTATAATGCAAATAATTTTCGACAATTCCATATCAGACACTAAACATGCAATAAATTATTTCATGGAGAACCTTTATGAAAAAAATAGATTATCCAATTTTCATAAGGATTTGATAAGAGATATTCATAAAGCAATTCTTTATAATTTGAAGGTTGTTCTTTCTTTGGCAGCAGGAACAAAAGAAAGATTCGAATTAATAAATAGATTAATTCAAGATAATTGTACGGATATAAATGCGACACATATCCGTGTAGGTGAAGAGAGTAAAGCATTTCAATATTTGAAGAACTGGTTTACTAAATATAAATATGATTCTTTAAGAATCATAGATCCCTATTTTAGCCCTAAGGATTTCAATATAATTAAAACATTTTTTGATATTAATAATGATCTTAGAGTTTCAATTTTAACGAATAAAGGTTCTGAAATAGAAATCGAGGATTATCAAAAAGGTTGGAATAAAGTTTCTGCTGATTTAACAGGTGAAATATCAGTTGTGTCTTTTGTTATGAAGATGATAAGAATAGTTGTCCTGTTCATGATAGATGGTGGGTGCTTGTTGATAGTGAAACCAATGAGCAAACAGGCCTGCATTTAAACTCACTAAGTGGATTAGGAAAGAGAGAGTGTGATTTAATTTTATTGGATACTAATGGATTAAAGTCAGCTAATACAATATGGACTGATTATATAGTGAATAGAAGACCTCGTATTGAAGGACGTAAAATAAATTATGAAAGATATGAAATTCATTAATTATAGGAGTTTTGTTGAGTATTGTAGATTAGCGACAAATATTGGATCATTTATTTTATAAAAATTTCATATTGTAAAATGCGCATTCGTTCAAAATTCTTTTGGTTGATGACATATCGACGAATAAATCAGAATTCGAATTAGGGGCAATCATTATTTAGCCCACTGATAGTTTGCTTGTTACAAAATAAAGAACTACATTTGCATTGTTCCAATTAGCCTATCAAAGCTAAGCAGAACAGCGAACTCTTCACGTTGGATTAAACGTTGGACTTTGAAAACTTGATTAAATAAGATATTGGTACAAAATGGATTACGACTTATGTTCGAGTCCCGTACGCACCGCTTCTTAAGAAAAGGAAAAAGCTCTGTAAACATTGAATTACAGAGCTTTTTTCTTTTATCACTCCCTCCTGCACACACCGAGCACATCAAAAGATATTTTCTTTTCATACATAAGTTTATGATGCCGTACTAATAAAGGGATAATGGAAAATATAACAGAAAGGTTATACATCACATGAGATAATAACAATTAAATAAAAACGTTCTACAATCAATTAAATATAGTATCTTCGTACACGCAAAAAGATAGAAGTTTATATGAAAGAAGTAATATTTGTAATTCTAGAAGGTTTCGCCGACTGGGAAGGTGCATATATAGCTCGTTTGAATATCAAGCCCGAAATCCTATTAACATAAATATTTAAACTCCAATTGGATTCGTGTTGGATTTCTCTAACTTCCAAACATCCGGAAGAAGTTCACGAACATTTTTCCCGGAGTCCTTTTCCAGATAGTATGGAAGTTTGGCTATGACATCATTCAGCCATTCCCTTGGGTTAATTTCCTGTGCTTTACAGGTAGCTAATAGTGAGCATATGATTGCTGTATTTTCAGCTGCCTCGTGGTTACCACAAAAGAGGAAGTTCTTTCTGGACAAAGTAAGTGGTCTAATCGCATTCTCCGCCAGATTATTATCGATTTTCAGATTTCCATCTTTCAGGTAATTCTTCATTCTTGGCCAAAGAGGATAAGTATAGGTAATAGCTTGTCCCATGCGACTTCTTGGTGGTACTTTTCCATAAGTCTGTTCCATCCATTTTTCAAAGGAGTCAAGTATGGGAGTTGCTAAACGCTGGCGGAGTGCACATCGTCCCTGCGCATCGAGCTTTCGGGCATCTGCTATCTGTTCAATATGATATAGTTCCTGTATTTGTTTAAGAGCATATTCAGCAAGTGATCTATTTTCATCCAGTGCCAGCTCCATATATCTTCTGATATGGGCCAGACAGGCAATAAGGCACACGTCCTTAGTGCCATCAAACGCATTGTAGGCACTGTATCCGTCACTTTGAAGATATCCTTTGAAGTCCTTTAATAAATTTCTGATTGTCTGTCCGGATCGGGAACCGTCATCATAATGGAAGATGACCAGTTTTTCCATAGCTGCCCTGACCATCCATAAATACTCCTTATCGGTTTTTCCCTTTCCTTTGTTGATGACCCGTACTGTGGTTTCGTCGACCTGAACATATCCACTGCCCGTTACGAGCTTTACTAATTCCGAATAAAGAGGACTTAATAACTCACATACTGGCTTAAACCACCCGCTTAAAGTACTTTCCGGCAGTCGTACACCCAAATGTCTGTATTCCTTTACCTGACGGTAAAAGGGAACATGGTATTCATATTTCTGCAGAAGTATTTCGGCTAGCAAGGAAGGTCCTGCCAGACATTTGTATATAGGGGAAGGTGGAAGCGGTGCTATTATGACACCGCTTTCACCCTCTTTGGGAAGACTTAAATTATTTTTGAGTCCGTATTTGGGACGTACTGTCTCTTTGACATATAGCTTTCCCGGTTCAAATTCAAGCGTACGTGTGCGCTCTTCACCTATACGACGATACCGATTCAGATCCACATTATCAGGTTCGACAATGACTTCCACAACGGGCAGCCCCTCTAACAGTTCCCGATTACGGCGGGATTCTTTTTTCTTTCCATCCGGTTTACATGTCCCGGTGCCTACGCCAGTCTCCACAAGATCCGTTTCCTCTTGCCTGGGATTAACCAAGGTATCAAACAAGGCAAGCTGGTTGGGATCCAAGGATGCCAGCTTTTCACTCTTTCTGCCGAAAAGCTGTCTGTTTAACCAGGCTACTTGCGACAGGAGTTCCTGTACTTTTTGCTGCAGTTCTCCCGTCTGTTCCATAAGTTTCTGATTTGATTCTACAAGGGTACGATTTGTCTCCAGAAGCCCTTTTATTTCCTCCTGTTGATTCTTGATTATTAGTTCCATCGTATCTGTATGAATCATTCTTTTTAGTATCTTATTATAATGTAAAGATACTGAAAATCGTACAGCTATACAAGTTTAGGAAGCTCTTTTTAATCAATAAAATCCTTCTTTTCGACCGGCTTTAAGACGTTTGAGTCTATCACTCGGATTATCGGTTATGCCTTCCACCATCAGTACTAAATCACGCCATTCCATGGGATAGGAACGGCTTTCACTATCATAGGAAGGAAGTCTAAAGGTACCTTCCTCAAGGCGTTTTATGTATAAAACCATACCTCCGTCTTCGGTATGCAGAAGTTTCATGGTTGTTCTGCTTCGGTTGACAAAGATAAACACATCGCCAAGTCGAACGTCATATCCCATTTTATCATGAACAAGCCCACAAAGGGAATTTATTCCTTTGCGCATATCTGTCTTCCCGGGACACAGGAAGTAGCGCATCGTATCATTCAGGCAGAACATGGCTACATAATTTACTGATCAGGCCATAAATAATCTCCGGATTACTTAGGATGTTGAGGTGGATCTTTATGCCGGATGGAAGTTCTATGGTTACACGCCTGTCACCACGTGATGAAGTGGGAATGGCAGGAGTATGATTAATATTAAGAGGGATAAACGAATCACCTGCAGGTTCGGTGTGTTTGGTATATGGGTGACTCAATCCATATTTTTTCTTCCAATAATGAAAACAGGAAGCAGGATACGATTCATTATCACAGAAATCCTTTATGGTTAGTCCGCTGGACTGTTGGCGCTGATATAGCGCTAAAAACTCTTCTTTACTCATTGATCGTTTCATAACTACGTTTTTGAACGCAAAGTAATAGAAGAGTTTTTAGGTTTTTCGGATGCTTACTCATCATTTAATAATTAATTGGTTATTATTTGATGCAAAAGTAAGGATATTGAGCAGAGCCGATGCAATAAAAAGAAAAGGGAGAAATAGTACTTTTTACGGTTTATACTTTTTACGGTAAAGCAAGGGAGTTTCTCCCGTATGCTGCCGGAAGCGGCGGATAAAATAAGAAACCGTTGAAAAATGAAGCTCAAACGCAATATCCGATATCGGAGCGTCTGTATAAGCAAGTAATCTCTTAGCCTCATCTATCACTTTATTCTGAATGTATTGTTTCGCACTAACCCCCATTACCGACGTTATGATTTCATTCAGGTAATTGGGAGTGATGCAAAGTTTATCCGCATAAAACTGAACGGAATGTTGTTCCTTCAAATGGGTTCCGACCAAATGGATGAATCTGTCTATATGAGTATTATTGATTTCTTTATCTGTGGGGATTTCTTCGTTTGAAACCGCCTTCTGATACGCCCGCTCCAACAGCATTAGAACTTCATACAGCAATGCCCTCAAAACATGCACGTCATTATCATTCTGTTTGTAAGAGTCAATCTCCGTTTTGATATTGTGTAATACTTGAAGGACACGTGTATAAAGTTCGTCTGGAAGATGCAGTTTGGCTGATGTCTTTTCCGGTTTGAAAAACGCAAGATGCCGGACAAACATGGAATCTCTAAGGAGGGAAGATAAAAACTCATCCTCAAAAATCAAGGCATATCCATTTGTTATATGACGCGTATCCCAGTTCCGAATCTCTCCCGCCTTAGAAAAAAACACATCTTGAGGGAAAGCTTCATAAGTACGGTTGTCAATGGAAAAGCTCCCCTCTCCTTCCGTTATAAAAGTAATGTCATAATAAGTCAATGTATGGACGGAACTTTCAGCCAGGAACTTCTTCACATATTTCAGTTCGACGACATCAATCAAAAGTTCACTGCCATACTTATTCTTGTGAAAAGTATATCGGGGTATCGAGTTCTTCATTATGAAGTACAAAAATAATATTCCTTATCAAATAATCCAAGGCTTTTCCACTTTAGAGAGAAATGGAAACAATAATAGACTATCTGATAAGGAATATCTTTAAAAGTGATAACTAAACGCTTTCTTATTTCTGACTTCCCGCCAAATACTCAAAACAGAGTTTCTTCAAATAAGCTTCCATACAAATTGATTTTAGTTAATATATGTCACTTAGAAAACACTTAATTCGATATAGCAGGCATCGCAGTGCCTTTCGAGTACATTCTCTTTTGGTTATATCGCAAATACCAAATACAAATCAACAACGAAGCCACCGTCGACAAGGGCGGAGCAAAGCCCATGAGGAACAGCGAGGAACTGTCTATCTGACTGAACCAGTACGACAACGGAATACGGAACAGGAAGGTCGCTATCAGACTGTGAATCATCGGGAACAATGAATTCCCCTGTCCGCTGAAGTAAGAATTGATGCAAAACACAAAACTTACAATGATACAGTCGATACTATACCCCCGCAGATACTCCGCCGCCATTGATACCACCGCAGCATCTTTGGTAAAGAACGCGGTAAGCGTTTCCGGCAGGAATTGTGAATACACACAAACCGATACACCGAAAAACAAGGGCAATCCCAATGCCCGAAGCCAGGCATTTGTTCATCCGCTGTATCAGTCCCGCACCGTAATTCTGTGCCGTCATGGTTGCCACTGCCGACGATATCGCCATTGGCGGCAGCATCGCAAAGACGATGATTTTCTCCACAACACCCAAAGACGCCGATGCGATGACTCCCATTTGGTTGACAATGACCGTTATAATCAAGAATGAAATATTGATTAACGCGTCCTGCAATGCAATGGGTGCTCCCAGCACCATAATCTTTTTGGATAAGTTCTTGTTAAGCCGAATATCTTTCCGAGTAAACTCGAAATGGAATCCATGCCCGTGCAAGAACCAAAGCGAAATAACAAAACTGCCCCCTGTGCTGTTATTGTAGCCAATGCGGCTCCCGTAGCCCCCAAATGGAAATAGCCGACCAAGATAAAGTCAAGGACAATATTAATCACGCACGCCAATCCTACAAAATAAAGCGGTGTTTTGGAGTCGCCCAGTCCACGCAGGATACCACACACTACGTTGTACCCAATAATGAATAAAATACCTGTCGAACATACCAGAATATAACTTTTCGTATCAGCCATTGCTTCCGCAGGCGTATGCATCAGTTCGGCTATCTGCCCGTGAAACACGACCATGACTAAAGTCAGCAAAACACCTACGATTGAAAACAGCCATACGGAAGAACCGATTGTAGATGCCACTTTCCTATTATCCTTTGCTCCGGTGGCAATAGCAATCAGTACGGTTGTCCCTGTCGTAATGCCAAGGATGATACCTGTAATCGTCTGCATCACCTGGCTGCCGATAGCCACAGCCGCCACACTGGCAGAATCATCGTATTGCCCTACAACAAACAAGTCCGCCCCACCATAAAGTGCCTGAAGCACATTGGCAATAAGGAAAGGTACTGCAAATTGCAGCAATACTTTCGGAACGCTCCCCTGTGTCAAATTCAACTCTTTCATAGTTTCTTCGATACTTTACTTCTTATCTTAAATTGTTACAATAAAAAAATAGTGCCGGACAAGCGAATGATTTGCACCATTCATCTTATCCGGCACTATAATTATCTATTATAGCACCCTCCGATGAGGATTTTTATGCCTGCCCCTGTTTTCGTGCTGCAAATATGGGCTTTGTTTTCATAACTACCAAATTATAGCTGCACTTTATTTTTCAGGATACAATCGGGTATCAATGTGATACCAATTTCAACCCGATAATGGAGCAAATCAGTGTGAAGATAAAGAACAACCGTCCCACACTTGCAGGTTCTTTAAAGAAGAAAATACCGATTAATACCGTGCCCGCCGCACCGATGCCTGTCCATATCGCATAAGCCGTACCAACCGGCAATGTCTTGGTCACCTTTATCAGAAGCAGCATACTCACACATAAGGATACCAAGAGTACGAATGACCACACATATTTTTCCATTCCGAATACCCTGTTTATCTTTCCCAGGCAGAAAAAGTAAACACCAGCTCAAGGCATCCTGCCAAAATCAAAAGAATCCAATTCATAACATTTTTTTATTTGCAAAGGTCATGAATTTCCGGCAGCCTCTATTTTACATTTGTAAAAAAGGGATTTTACATTTGATAAAAAATCATCTTATCTTCGCCCTTATTCTGCTCAGACTAACTTGGGAGATTCCCAGATAGGAAGCGATAATACCTAATGGAACACGTTGAAGTATATCGGGGTAATCAGCAATCAAATCCTGATAGCGTTCCAATGAGGTCTTGAACTGCCGTGATATAAATAGCTGTTCTGATTTGATACACTCCCTTTCGGCAAACTTCCGCCCCCAGTTGGCTATATGTATATCCGCCAGATAAAGGTCGTGCAGTTTGTCGACACTCAATTCATACAGCACACTGTCTTCCAATAATTCTATATTCTCATATCCCGCCTGATTATTGTAAAGGGTCTGCAAAGGGAAAATAGCGTCGCCCTCCTTTCCGAACCAGAATGTCACTTTCTTGTCCGATTTATAGGTATATGCATGCAACATTCCTTTCTTCATCAGATAGAATTTGGAACTTTTACGGTTTGCCAGAAACAGGTGGAAACCTTTAGGATAGGTTACTTCCGGTGTTTCATTCAACAGGGCTTCCTTGGATGCAAGCGGCAGTTTGTAAATATTATCAATAATGTCATAGATGTCCATATCCATAGATTCTTTATTTCATTTGTTTGGCAACTCTGTTCAGAATGGAACGCATGATCGTTTTATGGAAAGGACGAATAAAGAAGAAGTAGAATCGTCAATACTTCGGGAGTAACCACTTTATCACTCACTATTGTTTTTAAAAAAGAATCACAGTAATCCGCCGGAAGGTAATTGGTGATGAGACTTCCCTCACATATGTTGTTTTGTACTTTCATAACTTGATGCGTTTTTAGATAACGTAGGCTGCGAAAATAATCACTTTAAATTGATATACAATAACTTTATCTGCTTTTCTATTCGCGGAAACGGAAGAAAGCAGGCAGGCGGTCGGGATTCAACGTGTAGCGGGCATGTTCTGTCAAAAACGGTTCGGAGTTCATCACTGCACAAGAATGGGGTACTGCCGACATCATTTCCCAATCCTTCTGCGAGTTGCCGACAATCAATACTTGCTCCAGAGGGAAAGCTAAAACTTTACATATATGGAATACTCCTTTCTTTTGCCGGCTTCCTTATGTACAACTGTGATAAGGGGTGGCTTATAAAATACCTGATAAGGTTTTGCTTTCAATCGGGAAAGAATGTTCTCCCTCTGTTCTTTCTCATAAACCAGCATGCTATACTTATAGACTTGGCCTTCATAGCTATGCGCCGTTATCTTTGCGGATTCCCCGTTTACATCCGGTAGTAATTCAACCGATAAACATCGGTTCCGCCCGTCATACAACAATAATCCACCGTCTGCAAATGCCCCACCTTTGAACAAACTGAAAAGAGTCTTACCTAATTTTCTCCGCGCCTGTTCCACTGATAAAGAAGTAGCCAGATATAATGGGACAGATTGCGCCATATAGTGTAAGACATTGGCATAGTTTTCCGGAACTTTTCCTTGTGCATCGGTCAATGTTCCGTCCACATCGAAAAAAACGGCAGTAATCAAGGGCTTATCCGGTATCCGCCAAAATGTACCTTTGCCCATTATAGAATGCAAAGGATGATTAGTCAGATTACTGAAAGCAATGTAACAATCACAAACTTTCCGCTGACAAGAAAGCGAAGTGTCTAGCTTTTGACTCCGATAAAGATTGCCTATCTTCACCTTACTTCTAGGACAGGCAAAGATATCCCCTTTCCAGTCAATGAAGCAAGCACTTCTTCCGCCTGAGCAATTCTCCCATTGAGCCGGAGCGTTTCGCAAATCATACTCGAAAAGATTATCCAGTTGAGTAAAAAAACGAATATCTTCGTTGCTCAATGGAGACTTTAACCCCTGCATGGCATTAATAAACAGATAAATATCCGGTGAAAGAGTATTTCGCAAATCAGCAAGTATATTTTTTGCCAACGGGTTACCGACAGCTCCGGCACAAACCTGTATTCCTGCATTATGGAGCGTATGAAGTTGCCGGACAAATTTCTCTACTGAAGTCATTTCCGGATGAAAGCTAGCCCAAACTTTTATCTTATTTATCAATGCCGGAGCAGTCCGGAGTTCGTTCAGCCATTCATCGGCAGGAAAAGAAAGATTAGTCTGACAGGAAATTCCGGTAACTTGCGGCAATGACGCAAGCTGTATGATTCCTTCCCTATAATAGCGATGTATGAGTGCTTCACCATAGGGAATGACAAATAGTTGCAAAGTCTCTCCTTCCCATTGCTCAATAGCGGTAATAAAACGACTCCATGCCTGCTTGTCCCGCATTTTAGATGTAGGATGAGACTTCTTGCCGAAAGGACAATAAGAACAAGTGTAGTTACAACTATTCAATTTACCCCGATAGTATATACGTCGGACGGAAAGTAAAGAACCCTCGTTTGTCATTTCATTCAAATATCATTTAAACTTCACTCAATTTTCATTCAATAGGAATAAGTCTCCATTAATTGCCTGATTTCCGGAGTGATAAATAGCTGACCGATATAATCGGAATAACCAAGTCCTTCGGGAGTCAGCCGGATACGTTCAGGAGTTTCCTCTATCCAGTACTGTTCCGCCAATTGGCGGAACAACGGAGTCCTATCAAGCGGCTCTCCAAAACGCCGAGTATATTCAGCCTTGTCAATCCCCATATAGTACATCAGATTCTTGATGATAAAACGTTGTTGTTGTTCCTTTGCGGAAAGGATAAATCCGTTACGGGCTACGGTGAAATCAGTGGTTGCCATATATTCGTCTATCTCGCGGGCAATGCATTGCTGACAGACTGTATACCGGGTAGCATAGTGTAAATCACCCAAATAGCTGCGTCCACCCGACCCACACGAAAGCATTACTTCATCGCCACATGAGACTTCCGCGTCAGTGGACGGATGATGAATGAAACGCCGCATGGATGTTTGCAGAAAGCCTTTTGCTTGCAATAACTTGCAAGCGGCACGATACATTCGAAAACAGACATCATCTGGTTCCCGTTCGGTAATACCTGTACCCTGACGTACATATAGCGGATAAATAAACAGTTCGTTCGGCTGGAACCGGAGCGCTTCTTCCAGTGAATAGAGGAAACTTTCTACCGTCTGTCCCTTAATACCATAAATCAAGTCGATATTGAAATAGGGAAAATCCATTTGGCGGATATCGTCTAATGCTTGATAAATAGTGTTTTGCCGGGGACGCCTTTTGATAGCTTTCAGTTCTTCATCTTGAAAACTCTGTATGCCGATACTTACGCGAGATACTCCCGCCTTTTTCAAGACATTGAGACGCGGACGATCTGCATATTCCGGTGAAGTCTCTACGGAAGTAAAGGCATGGGACGGATGCACGCCGAACAAAGCGGCGGTAGCCATTAGTTGTTCCAGTTGCGGAACAGTCAGCAGCAACGGAGTACCGCCGCCGATGGCAAAGCTATCAAACGTCAGTCCGGCAGTGAGCGGTGAGAGTTGTTGCGCCTGTCTGTGAAGGGTGTCCAGATAAGTGGCGATATATTCTGTACGGTTCGTTTGCAAAGAGAATAAGTTGCAGTATCCGCATTTATGGCTACAAAAAAGGGATATGAAAGTAGAGTGACGCCTTTCTGCCTTGCAGTTGCTCCAAATATGGGAGCAACGAAACCGGAGCAGGAAAAGGACGGTACGCCGTTTTATGCGGATAACTATACATATAGTCTACATATCGGGATAGAGGTTGATTCATTGTTTCGTCAGGATAAAGTGTTTGTAAGGAACCGTGTAGACTGTTTCGTGGGATATGCAGTGATATTCGTAGCCGTCTTCACCATAGCAGGTGCCGTGGTCGGAAAGGGCAATCACCAGTGTGTCGGCACGCTTCTGAAAAACTTCAAACAAACGGGGCAACTGACTGTCGATATATCTCAATGCCGCCGCGTGCGATTCCTTATCGTCTTTCGTTTTACCTTTCACATAGTGACAGTTCGGGTAATGGATAGCGGAAAAGTTGATATACATGAATATACGTTTGTCCGCAGAGTAATTCTCCAGTTTCTTCAAGGCAAAATCAATCTGCTTCTCCGTACTGTCAGGAGCCGTACAGCCAAAGATCGGCAGCCAGTAACTTTTCGTAAAATAACCGGGAAACACACGTCCCAGTTCATTGCGTTTGCTGAAGAAATTCACGCCGCCTATGCAGATTGTCTCATATCCCTTATTGGCAAGGCTCTGCACGAAAGTAGCTTCCGTAAACGGATAACTGCCTTTGGGCGGGATACGCCCCGTCCCTGCCTGCACAGGGAAAACAGCCATTTACGGCTACGCAAGGAATGAGGCTCTGCCGGCGAAGGAAGAAAGCCTGCAAAAATAGCAAAATGAGAGGGATAAGTAAAATTTCCCGGCGCATGCCTTTTCTCCCACAAACCACCGTGACTGTTCAGAACCGGTGTCCCTCCGGCAGCTTCTTCCGCTTTACTCACATCGTAGCGCAACGTATCGAAGCAAAGCATAAGTATATCATGTGTCCCTACCACCCGGTTCATATCCATATCAGGACACTGGTTTTGTTCTCCAGCGGGCAGTTCATCTATCTGCATGGTCATATTTCTTTTTTATTGTTCTTATCTGTCGGGTATAAATAGAATTGTGAGCGTACATATCCTGGTAAATGTGGTCGCCTTGTCCGTTGACCTCAATAATATAAGGAGTATCCGTTCCTCTTTCTATCAGTACATCTACTCCGCCATATCGCAAACCCAGTGTGCGGACGGCTTTCCTGCATAAGAAGTAAATCCGTTGACGGACATCTTCTGACAAGGGAAGTTCGCTCCACAGGCGTGCGTTGTTGTTCAGGTGCAGATTGGTTATACCCCCCTTGCTACATCTGACTACCACATAGTCAATCTCTTCCTCTCCAGATACTACCCGAAGGTCATAATTCTCTCCCTGCAACTGCTCCTTAGGTATCCATTCTTCCAAAATAGCCCCGGTATGCATGACCGCTTCCGCCAATGGAAGAATATCTTGCTCCTTAGTCAGACGATGAATACGTTTTGTATTATGAATGACTCTGTCCACTTTCTGCAAGGTAGTATAAACCACCCATTTCTTCTGACGCGGCTGATAGCGGATTGCCATAATGCCACCTGCTCCCGAACCATAACGTGGTTTCAGAAAACACCCCTGCTACAACCGGAAAGAGCTTGCGCCAGTTCATCGAAAGAATGTGGAGTATCCAACATCGGAGTTACATTCAGATCATTGGCTGATAAAATCCGTTTGGCTTCCTTTTTATCAAGAGCCTGCAATAATGCATGAGGCGGATTCAAGAAATGCACATCGTCAGGCAGTGCCGTCTCGTCCAACCGCTGTAATATCGTTTTGTATTCGTCATTAAACAGGGTATATTTCAGAAAATCCGTTTCGCAGCTTACCCACGGTTCCAGTTTGACAACTGCCTGCCGCAATGATGGCAGGCAATTGAACAATTCTTCGTAAGTCATAAAGCGGACTCCCGTCTGCAAGCTCCTGCCGGCTTCAACAAAGTATTCGATGCGTTTGGACGGAGAGTTGCTGACAACGATTATCTGCATTTCCCCTACTCCGTAATCATCGGGTAATACCACATTTCACCGTCGTCCTCATCAGCTTCTTCCGATTCTGCAATGTCAATCTTCATCGGAAGTTCCTGCAACTTCTTCTTCATACCCTTGCTCAAATAATTGTAGCGCATATTAATAAACTTCAAATGGGCAATCTTGTCCATATTGTCCAGCAAGAGTTGGGCACCTTCATCTTTGAGGACACCTGCCGAAATATCCATTGTCTCCAATTGAGGAAGGATATCCGACTCCAGGAACATTTTTACAATCTCATCCTGTTCTTCCGAGTTCACGATGCCAAGATAAGTCAATTTCGGGAAACGCGTCTTAGAGAAAAGCGGACGGAATATCTCAATATCAGCTTCAAAACCGTAGTCTTCCACGCCGACATACAGAACCAGTTTTTCCAGATTCGGAAAATCGGACGCCAGAATATCCTCTACGACTTCCGTAGGAAGACCGCCACTGATAATCTCCAGTGAACGCAATTCCGGACGTGAGGTTTGTCCCAGGCGCAGGCAATTCGTACCTTTTATTTTCAAGTCTTTCAATTTGGGCATAGCGTCGAGCAACGGGCTGAGGTCTGCCTGTTCAATCCAGGAGATCTCCTGTTCTTCCTGATCGATATCTCCCCAAAACAAGCCTTCAATGTGTGCAAATTTATCTTTATTTTCGAGTATTCCTTTCAGTAAATCGGAGCAATCTTCACCTTCATAGTCCCAACAACCGATAGTGATTTGTTTATATTCGGGCAGATGCTTGTCTTTCAGAATCTTATCCAATAGCCGGACATCGTTTTCGTATTCATCATAACTCAAAGTGTATTTCTTGGCTTCCACTTTCATCTCGCGTGCCGTTTCCTCTGCTGTTTCCACATAGCCTTTCTTTGTTTTCTCCGCAATAAGTTTATTGGCAGCTTTTTCGGCTTCTTCAGCAGTCGAGTAGTTTTTGACTTGTGTCTGACCGTCTGTTCCCAATTTGCCATAGTTAACGGTTACGTCTGTTCCAACTACATCTATACTCCAGAATTTCTGTGACTTAAAGTCTTGAAATACGAATACTCTTTTCATAATACTTTTTTAATGGTTGATATTTGCCCATTCAAAGCGCAAGAACGCATGAACGACGTCTGCAAAAATAATTATTTTTCGCCACGTACAAAGCAATCGTACACTAAACTTTCAAAACTAGAAGATACAAACAAGAAGGGCTGCCCCCGTTTTCCGGAGCAGCCCTTACTATTCAGTTTCTATACTTCTGTATTAATCTTCAATAGTACATATACTTACGCGGTTCCAATCCGGTTCGGTAAACATGTCACCTACGCCCTGACCTTCGGCAGTGATACGGGAAGCGTTAATCTTGTATTTATTGACCAGGATAGTCTTGACAGCTTCCGCACGTGCGGCAGCTATTCTAGCATTGACTTCCACACTTCCTTCCGGAGAAGCGTATCCTTTGATAATCACTTTTGAATCAGGATATTTCTTCATGTAGGAAGCTACACGTTCCACATTCGGCAACTGTGACGCGTCTACTGATGAACGACCTTGTCTGAAAGTAATGATAGATTCCGGAACGCGAGCGGTTTTGACTACTGTTTCAACAGGAACTACCTTTGTACGACATTCTTCCAAGTCTTTCTGCAAGCCGTTGATTTGCCGGTTGGCAGTGTTCAACTCACCGTCCTTATTGTTCACTTCAGAACGAAGAGCATTGATTGAAGAGTTCAGCCCGTCGATTTCCGCCTGGTTGTAGACTTTTTACTTTGGTGAAATAATGGTTTCCGGTACTTGTCTTGAAGTGATAAGTCAATCCTGCAGTCAGTTCAAACGCTGCATTATTCGCATTGAAACGGCTTTTTGTCTCAGGGAAGTTACCTTGCATATCATATACGATAGCAGGTTTAATTCCCAATGTCCACGCTTTCGTTTCACCGAGATTGAAATTGAAATTCAATCCGAAACGGGTAGACCATGAGTTCTGATCACCGTCACCATTTACATAATAATGCAACCAACCCATTCCGGCCACAGCTTCTATCTCAAACAAACGAGGCTGACCTTGATAACTTGCGAACAGGTTCATCAAATTAACCTTACCCAATAAACTGACATCCGAAACATCGAAGGCCGTTTTACTCGGAGTGGTATTGATATATCCCATTCCCTGGAATCCCAAACCAAAGATAGGAGTCAATTGTTTTGAGAACCCTACTCCAAAACCGGGACGCATACTCTTAAAGAAAGCGCTATGAGTAAGAGGAGTGATTGCTCCCGCATTTACTTCAACAGACCAGTTGTCTGTAAACTTTGTACCTTCTACTACTGATTGGGCATTTGCAGTAAATGCGCCCAATACAAAAGCTAATAAAATAATAGATTTTTTCATAATCAAATGTTTTTAAACTGTGATGTTTTGCTTGCTAAATCATTAGAAATGTCTTATGTGTTCCATGTCTAATTCTTTTAGTTTATAATCAAATTCGTTATTTACATTAAACAACATATTGTATAAAAAATTAGTTCATACGCCTGTCGTCTAATTAACAACTATTCACTCAGCCAACCCGTCATACGGCTTCTAGCATAGAAATAATAGAAAAACAATCCTATCCAACTGGTAAGAAGAATCAGTACAATAGCCAATAACTTCTTTTCCCAGGGTGCATAAAGACGTCCTATCTCCAAAGCCGCCTTAATAGTTAATATCAAACCAACTATCCAAATTACAAATCCAACCATAACAGTACAATTTTATTATAAATAATTTTAGAATCACATTTCAATATATAAACAACAAAAGCATATGTTGGTTTCATCAAATTTATCTTTTAACAAAAATTCAAGAATGCAAACCCTATTGATAGATTTTTTATATAATGCCCGAACAAATAAATTATTATGTTCGTTAGAATAAAGAAAATGCCAATGAAAATCTTAGCCCAAAACAAGAAAAAGTTGTCTGTATCTATTAAAATAATAAAAGATACTTTTCAAGGATTTATTGATGACAACGTCATGAGATTGAGCGCGTCACTGGCTTACGCAACCCTGTTCTCAATCATCCCTCTGCTCTCACTCCTTGTTACTATCGGAGTATTACTCAATATCGATTTCACCAATCAGTTATATGCCCAACTGGAACCCATTGTCGGCTCCAAAGTGATTGATGCACTTCAAGCAATTATGGAAAATGCAGAGACAACCGATTCATTTTCCTTTGCCACCATTATCAGTATAGGTGTCACCATTTTCGGTGCAACGACTGTTTTCGCAGAAATACAAAGTTCCCTAAATACCATTTGGGGAATAAAAGCCGTCCCCAAGAAGAGCTGGCTTAAATATATCATAAACAGATTGCTATCCTTCTCGGTTATCCTTGCTTTCGCTTTTATCCTGCTAATCACCTTTACCATTACCAATCTTATCACAGATATAAGCAACAAATTCATCACCAACAATCCGGATATAGCAGAATCTTTGGTAAAAACGATAGGAATGATAATTAATATAGGTGTAACCACTGTTATATTCACTCTCATATTCAAGATATTGCCGGACGCAAAGATTAAAAGCAAAGATGTAATTATAGGAGCACTTGTCACTACCGTTTTATTATTGATCGGACAATGGGGAATATCCTTTTATATCGGATTTGCAAATATAGAAACCGTATATGGAGCGGCGGCGTTTATGGCTATTTTCATCACATGGATTTATTATTCAGCCATTATCATATATACAGGAGCGGAATTTACGAAAGCGTGGGCAAACGAGTTAGGCGGGAAGATTTTCCCGGACGAGTATGCCGTAGCAACCAAAGTCATTGAAATACGTGAAGAAAACAAACCTGTCAATTAACTTCAAGCACCAGTTTCAGCAGCATCTATTATCTATCTGAAACTGGTGACAGGCAAACATGCAGCTTATCGTCTGGCATTAGCCGAGAGTGTATAAATCTCGCCCTTATTCTCACTTTCTTTTATCTGGTTTCTCATACGTACCATTTTTCTCAATTTCTCAGTCTTCCGACCTGATGAGAAATGATATACAATTGCACCAATAGCTGAGCCTACTGTCAACCGAAACCATAAATTGAAATTATTAGCTTTCATAATAAATTTGTTTTAGTAAAAGGGGAGAATAGCTTTCACTCACACTATCCTCCCATTGCAGAACAACAAAACCCTAACTATTTTTTAGCCTTATCTACCATTGCATGGACTTTATCTCTTACATCATCCGCTTTTTCGGCAACATAAAAGGTTCCGTCAGCTACCTTGTCAGCCACTTTTGTTCCGGCGTCCAATACCTTGTCATTTACCGTGTCAATCAAATTAACACTGTCTCCGGTTACTTTCTGAAAGGCATGATTTACTTTTTCTTTCACACACTTTCCTTTAGGTGAATGCCAGAAACGATAGACCAGTGCCCCAATTACCGAACCTACTCCCAGTCCGATAAGAAAATTAGATTTTCCTCTTTCCATAATGAAGTTTAAGTTTTAAAAGTTAATAAATCAGAGTTCTTCGCTTCTAGGGTGTTTTCTAAACAAGGACAAAATCCATAATAGCAACACAGCACCCACAACCGAAGTTATAAGACTACCCAGAATACCGCCGGCAGCGATACCTAGTAAACCGAATACCCAGCCGCCTAAAAGGCCACCGATAATCCCAACAACCAGATTAATCAAAAGACCGAAGCCTCCTCCTCTCATAATCTTACCGGCCAAAAACCGGCAACAATTCCAATGATAATGTACCAAATTACACTCATAATTAAAGAATTTAGGTTTATATATAAATTTCAAAAAAGGGTTTACTATTTTCTCCAGTTATAATAAGATTTTCATTTTATTAAAAAACGACTTTTAGTATCATTTAGTTCCAATTCAATCCTATATTTTAACACAAATTTCATATTTATCATATTTTAGCAACATAACGAGCAATATTAAGAATGATTAAAAGCTCAACTTAAACCTCCGCATTCCGCAATATGTTTTACTAAATATAAAACATTAAAAATACCGGAATATGAAAAATTGCGATAATTTATTTCTTACAGGTCAAACCGAGTATGAAAACATACATAAGATGTGTTCGGACGCATACACCAAAGGACGTATGGCAGAAAGGGCACTGGCTATCGAAGCATACAGATTACGTTGTAACAACCTGTTTGGCAACAGATGCATGACCCGCTCCTTATTCGGAACGTTGACCAAAAAAATATGTGACGGGAATTGCTGGTATCTGAATCAATACAAACTAGAATTATACAAACTGAAACTGATAAATGAAAGGACAGGATAGACACTGTCCTTTCTGAAAGCAAATAATGAAAATACGATGTTTCCGATGTATGAAACATGTTTCAACAAAGCTCAATCAAGTGTCTTTTTCACTTCTTTTTTGGCATTATTATACCCTTCATTTATTTCCTTTTTAGCTTTATCAGCTCCCTCTTTGACCTGCTCCTTGGTTTCTTTCCAAGCTTCCTTCACACTATCCGCTCCCACTTCCATTTTATCAGAAACTTTATCAAGTGCCCTGTCAACAGACTCCTTTGCATTCTCAATCCGATTGTTAACCTTATCCTGCGTTTTTTTATCTTTGCAAGAAGTTACAGCCAAAGATACAGCGCATATCAACGCCAGAACTGCGAACATTATTTTTCTTGTTTCCATATTCTCTCAAATTAGTTATTTCATAAAATAGAATTAAAAATTCCGGCGAAAGGTATTCCGAACATCTTCCGCCGGAAAAAACTTGAACTTGATTTAAGAATCTAAAGCATTACTTTTTATCCGACTTCTTGCTGGAAGTTGCAGATTTGCTTTCTTCAGCCTGAGTTTCCTTTTTGGAACTCTTTGCTTCCTGTTTTTTTTCAGTTTTCTTATTCATAACACAAAAAATTAAAAGTTAAAAAATAGATTATATGCAGCTATTTATTTTTTGCTGCTTTTTTCTGATTTCTGATAATCACACCACATCAGCTCCTTTTCAGGAGTTGCAGAGAGCACTTCATTGCTGCGTTCGTCAGACAACTGTTTGTCCATTTGGGCGACCTGTTTTTCAGTACGTTCCGTCCCTTCAGGTTTTCTGTCCACCAGTCCGTTTGTCTTTCTCACTTCTTCCAACGAATTGTCGATATACTGCCACTCTTCTTTCAATCGTGAGCTCTGGCCTTCATTCCATGGACCACGGAATTCTTCGCCTTTTGACAGATTAAAGTAAAGGTTGCTATATTTCGGTGAAGTTTGCAACACTGCGGGTGGGAAGTTCGGTTGAATGGTATTCAGAGCTGCCTCAAACTGCTGGAAGTGCGTAACTTCACGAGTCATCAGGAAAATAAGAGTTTCTCTTACTGACGGATCTTCAGTAAACTTCAGCAGATTTTCATAACCAATCTTGGCGCGACATTCGTTCGCCATATTGGACTGAAGGTCTACCGTTAGTTCCGCATTGGCAGATACATAACTTCCGCACCATGGATTTCCATTGCTGTCTGTCAACATCGGACTACCTGGGGCAACCACCACACACTGCGGATTTGTAAACGCTTGCTGGATAAATTCTTCTTTAGCGGACTTGCCATCCATCAGCTTGCGAATTTCCATTGTCTCCGCAGCATCTTTCATCTCACCGTTTACCGGGCCGAGAAGCATCTGTATAGTAGCTCCTACGATTTCGAGATGCGCCAGTTCTTCCGTAGCGATGTCCATCAGCATGTCATACTTATCCGGGAACGGGTTATGACAACTGAAAGCCTGTACAAAATATTGCAGGGCTGAAGTCAATTCTCCATTAGCACCGCCAAATGCCTCAAGCAATATGCGTGCGAAACGCGGATCCGGTCTGGAGACGCGGGCATTGAATTGCAAATCTTTTACATGATAAAACATAATCGATTTTTTTAAGTTAATAATTCAGGTTGATTAAGATGTACATCTATATTTATAACATGTTATTTTATATGTTCACGTACTCTTTTAACGTGAGATCGTCAGAAAAAATATGCCGGATAGCATGAATGCCGTCCGGCATACAATAAGAATCAGAATTTATAACCATAACCTAACATGATAACGACATTGTCATCCTCGGCAAACATAAATTTCGCTTCCGCATTTAAAAAGCTACGTTCCGACAAAGGTAATGTAATACCGCCTCCAAGATTAAAAGCAAACTTGGTCGAGTTACTTCTATCCACCTGAGTGGTTACACCATTGACCTCGACATCCTGCTTTCCATAAAAGTTGTTCTGCATACCGATTCCCGCAAGAGGATAAACGGAGAATCCTTGTCCATCCTTACTGAAATTGAACACATAATGGAAGTTTACATTCACATCCAGTCCCGTTGCTTTGTCTTTCGGAAAAAAGAATGTAAGGTCAGGAGCTATTCTAAGATTATTGGCTATCACATAGCGTCCCTGTGCTTGTAAACCGAATCTCTCGTAATTAGTCTGGTAACCAAGGCTTCCCATTAAAGAACCCTCACCTTTTCTCGTTTGGGCATTCACTCCGAAAGCGGTCATTGCGACCAAAATCAATAATAAAAACTTTTTCATAATCAAGGCATTTAGTTAATAATATATTTCATCTAAAACAAAACTCTCATTTCCTGTTATTCTTCAATAGTACAGATACTTACACGTTTCCAGTCCGGTTCGGTAAACATATCGCCCACTCCCTGCCCTTCGGCAGTAACGCGGTCTGCTGCAATCCTGTACTTCTTAACCAGAATTGTCTTTACAGCCTCTGCACGTGCGGCAGCAATTCTGGCGTTCACTTCAACACTACCTTCCGGAGAAGCATATCCTTTTATAATAACTTTCGTTTCCGGATGTTTATTCATATAAGAAGCTACACGTTCCACATTCGGAAGTTGTGAAGCGTCAACGGATGACCTACCTTGTCTGAAAGTAATGATTGATTCCGGAATACGGGCTGTCTTGACTACTGTTTCTACCGGAACTATCTTTGTGCGACAGTCATTCAGTTCCTGTTGCAGTCCGTTGATTCTTTGATTAGCAGTATTCAACTCGTTATCTCTGGTATTAACTTGTCCGCGAAGCGCATTTATGGAAGAATTCAATTCATCAATTTCAGCTTGGTTGTAGACTCTCACTTTATTAAAGTAATGAGTTCCATTGCTCGTTGCAAAGTGATAGGTCAATCCCGCAGTGATTTCAAAAAGCAGCATTGTTGGCATTGAAACGGCTTTTTGCCTGATTATAATCCCCCTGCATATCATACACGATAGCAGGCCTGATACCAATCGTCCATGCTTTGGATTCGCCCATATTGAAATTAAAGTTCATTCCGAAACGGGTAGACCATGAGTTTTCGTCACCGTCGCCACTCGCATAATAATGTAGCCACCCCACACCCGCCACTGCTTCAATTTCGAATACACGCGGAGTACCGAGATAAGTGCCGAAAAGATTCATCAGATTCACCTTACCCAATAGACTTACATCAGAAGCATCAAAAGCAGTTTTACTTTGGGTTGTATTCACATACCCCATTCCCTGGAATCCCAAGCCGAAATTAGGAGTCAACTGTTTCGAGAATCCTACTCCAAAAGCAGGACGCATACTTTTAAAGAAAGCACTATGAGTAAGCGGAGTCACTGCACCGGCATTGATTCCCACCGACCAATTATCCGTAAATTTAGTACTTTCAATAACTGTTTGGGCCTTCGCTGAAAATGCGCCCAATACACAAGCTAATAAAATAATAGACTTTTTCATAATCGAATATAATTTAATGTGACGTTTTGTTTATCATCTACACGAAAACAACATATCCTAAAAAAAATTAGTTCGTAAAATGTATTTCACATTAACATATATTTGTTTTTATGAATCGAAAGAATACACCATTTATTGAAAAACAAAATAGATATGCATATTTATTAGATAAGTCTATAAAACAAATCAAGATCAGACAAAAAAAGAGGAGAGTATTATTAATTATCAAACAACACACAGCAAATAGCAAGCACTATTAAAAAGCGACACACATCAATATATAATCACAAGAATTACAAATAGTTACACACACCTCATTCCTCATAAAAAAGCTATTCACCCTTAAAAAAAACAATTCTTCCACTAATAGCTAAACTGTATAAATAATCAATATACAAACACGACAAAAGCATATTCAGTCACCAACATTCATAAATATGCCTTTTTCGAATCAAAACAACGATCATGTTGCTATAAGAAAATATATAAAATAGAACAATATCAAAATATACAAATCACTAAAAATAACATTTTCCAATTCACATTTGGTATACACTGATGAATGGCAATAGCTGTGTTACGACAGCCAACAATGTATCTTTATTATTTCCCACATTGACGTTTCCCTGTATATGTCCTTTTTTCTTGTGACTCACAGCTGCCTAAGGAAACAAGAATAGAGAACGTAACCAATTCGCGTGTTTGAATTTATATATTATACTCTTATTTATCAGTTCATCAATTCCCGCTTACTCCTCTTCTTCCACTAACCAACGGCTCAAGTTACGTTCTTCTTTACTAAACTCCGCACCTATTTCCACCATACGGCAACCATAGGCGGTATAAGGTATGAGATAGCCGCGATTATCAATCTGTGCCAATGCTTCTTCCGCGGTACCATTCAGTTTGAATTCGAAGACGTAAACAGCATTAGCCGTTTTCACCACAGCGTCGGCACGTCCAAGAGCACTTTGCACTTCGGCGTCAACAAACTGCCCCAATAATTTGAAAACGAGATAGAATACCACTTGGTAATGGCGCTCCATTTTATCATTCAACTCGTAGGGGAAATCGGCAAAGAAAGCACGAAGACGGGTGAGGAAAACCTCGACATCTCCTGCCCTAAGTTCTTTTACAAATTGCCCGATATAGAAGGGAGTTCTCGATTCGTCTAACGAAGTATAAAACGGAGTGATAAAATTAAGGAATCCATATTTCACTTCATCATTAGGGTAACCCAATTTGTAGAGACGTAATTCTGTGTCATATCCTTTGATAGTCAGATAACCGCTTTGATAAATCATCGGCACGGGGTTGTTCACATCGGCACGGTCGTCGGTAAGAGAGGCGGCAATCACTTCCAATCCGTCCAATTCACGCAAGTCATAATGCGTTTTCTTCAGCATTTCAGCCAGAAAGGTGGGGGTACCACTGGCAAACCAGTAGTTCTCAAACATTCCGCTTCGAAGCACGTTCAAGATACTGAACGGATTGTACATGCCTTCCTTACGGAAATAGTTGAAATGGTATCCGTCATACATACGGGTGAGATACACCATGCAGTCTTCTCTCGTCAAACTGTTCCTTTCTGCCAACCATTCCAGTTCCGGGACGAAATTGGCTTCAATTTCCAGGCGGGTCATGCCACAAAGAGCATTGTATTGTGGATCGAAACTTATATCTATCAGTTGGTTGAGAGTACTGAATATACCCATCTGAGCAAATTTGGTAACTCCGGTGATAAAGACGAAACGCAACCATGGGTCAGCATCTTTCAGTACAGTATAGAAAGCAGTAAGCATTTCACGGAATTTGCCTTGCAATTCCGGGTTGTGCATAGAACGAAGCAATGGTTTAATTATCCTGCTTCGTGAAGTTTCAGACAGGTGGGAAGTATGCATTCAAAGTCTATTTGTTAGATTTAATCGCCTGGTCATAATGTCAACTATTATCACCACAAATGATAAAGTTCCTACCCTTAAGAAAAAGGTAATACAAAAAGGCAACAACTTACTACTTAAACATTGATAGAGTTATTAATAAATACTGTGACCGTTTATTATAAACGTCCCCTCCGTTTATTATAAACTTTAAAATCCGGATTTGCGAATTTAGCATCAATAATATGCAACAAAAAAGGTTGCAAACTCTGTAAAGTTTGCAACCTTTGGGGTATATCTGCCGTTCTATCCTTTAGTATAAGCTAAGGGAATGAGCTAAGTTCGTTGTAATATTATACTATTTTCTATCCATTTCATATTCATATTTCGTCTATTTTTTCATTCATTATTCATTGGTTTCATCCTTTTCCAGACTACAAATATACGAAATAAAAAAGCGTTTGTCAAGTCCCGGATAAGTTTTAATTTTATTATTTCAAGGCCCGTCTCAATCTGTTTAATCCTTCTATCAACTGCTGTCGCGGACAAGCGATGTTGATGCGGATAAATCCTTCACCAGCCTCTCCGTACAAGCCGCCCTCGTTCACCCAAAGTTTTTCTTTTTCCAACAAGGTTTTCACTATCTCATCCGATGACTGATTCAGCACTGAACAGTCCACCCAAACCAGATAAGTGCCTTCCAACATCGACACTGGAAATTCAGGAAGATATTCTGCGAAGTATGCCCTCAAATAATTGTAATTGGCGAACAAGTATTGTTTCAGCTCTTCCAACCATTCCTTACTGTCGTTATAGGCTGCCATTAACGCTTCCACCCCGAACGGGTTCACATCACAAACCTCATTGACATTGATTGCTTTATCTATTTTCGTTCGTATATCCGTATCGGCAGAAATGATATTAGCAATCTGAAGCCCTGCCAGGTTAAAGGCTTTGCTGGGCGAGGTACAAGTGACGGAGTGCATCAGGAATTCTTGTGAGATAGAAGCAAAAGGGATATAAGTATGTCCCGGAAAGACAAGTTCGCAATGAATTTCGTCTGCTACTACCCACACATTGTTTCGGATACAGATGTCACCGATACGGGTAAGTTCCTGCTTTGTCCATACCCTTCCGGCAGGATTATGCGGGTTGCATAACAATAGAACCTTTACATTTGGGTCGGCAGCTTTTTGTTCCAAATCCGCAAAATCTATCTGATAGGTTCCATTTCTATAAATCAGCGGATTGGCAATCATCCCGCATCCGTTATTGCGGATAGAGGAAAAAAAAAGTTATATACGGGTGTCTGTACCATTACTTTATCTCCGGGGACTGTCAGTGCCTTAATGACAGCAGACAATGCCGGTACTACTCCCGTGGTATAAATAATCCATTCTTTTTCTATCTGCCAGTCATGTCGCCTTGCAAACCAGTTTGTCACCGCCGCATAGTATGCATCCGGTACACGGACATATCCGAAGATACCATGTTCCACCCGTTTCCTCAACGCTTCCACAACAGGGGGAGCCGTACGGAAATCCATATCAGCTACCCACATTGGTAATACATCCGCATCTCCGGCAGAATCCCATTTATAGGAATTCGTACCTCGGCGTGGAATTATTTCATCGAAGTCGTACTTCATATTTCAATCAAAACAAGTCAGTTCGTCCCAAAGTTTCAATTCACAATTTCCCGGTGCTTTGAGATTCTCGTCCAGGATGATTGTCCCGAAACTTTCGGCAATAATGCTCCCCGTGCGGGGATTCTTCACGCTGTGAATCGGGCTTTTAATCGTTGCTTTCACACTGCTGTGTTCAAAAGCGAGGTCAGCGTCCTCCGCCATTGTACAATTTTCCATGACCAGATCATGTGCATAGCAAAGTGGCTGTGTGCCCGAAATCCTGCAATTTACCAGACGTAAGTTTTTAGAATGCCAGCCTAGATATTCCCCATTCAGTTCGGAATCATAGACAGTTACATTCTCCGTATTCCAAAATGCATCTTTGGAGTTGATAACCGCATTACGGATTTCCACGTTCTTACAGTACTGGAATGAATAGTTTCCGTTTTGGGCGTAGTGCTGGATATTGATATTCTCGCTATGTATAAAAAGATAATCCGCCTTGTCTATCTGCACGTTCTTCAAGTCTATATTACGACAATACCAAAATGTTTCCAAAGCGTTGGGCAACTGTACATTTTCGAGTTTTATCCCGTTCATTTCGCGAAACATCTTCGGGGCTTCCACCAAGGTATCCGCCATTTGCAGACTTTGGGAATACCACAGCGCGGCACGGGCTCCTTCTGTAAAGAGACAGTTCTTCACTATAAATCCATTGGTATGCCAAAAGGGATATTTTCCTTCAAAGCGACAGTTGATTGCTATGATGTTACTACATTCTTTCAGTGCGGATTCACCAGCGCGAATCGTCACATCTTCCAGTTGAAGGTCGTGGGTTGCAAACAGAGGACGTTCGCCTCCGTATTCTTGATTTCTTATTTGTTCCATTAGTTTATTTTTTAGTCTGTTATTTCAAAAGTCACATTTACATTTCCTGTTATCACAAGAAAACTACTTATTTCTTCAGATACTCCTTGAAGAAAAAGATTCCAGTTTGCTGAATGGTATAAGGCTTACACGGTCGTAAAGGTCTACATGACCTGCACCGGGTACAATGTACAGTTCTTTGGGCTCAGCAGCCAGTCGGTAGGCATCTTCACTAAATTCGCGTGAGTGGGCATTTTCTCCGGTTATGAAAAGCATGGGACGGGGCGAAATCGTTTCAATATCTGCGAAAGGATAGAAATTCATAAATTTCACGTTACTTGAAAGGGTTGGATGAGTTGTTGTCAAAGGAGTTGCTCCTTCTGGTGTGAATTCTCCTCTTTGTGTACGGTAGAATTCATAAAATTCACGTTCTATCGGGCCGGATTTTTCTGTCAGTTCGTGCACTGTACCACCTGTATATTTTGTTTCTCCACCTAGGAATTCAACATAACGCTGCTCTGCCGCTTCCGCCATAATTTGTTTTCTCTGCTCCAGAGTCAATGAGTGCTTCAATCCGTTACGACTGGCTGTACCCATATTGTACATGCTGATGGTTGCAATCGCTTTCAGACGAGGGTCTATCTTGACCGCACTGATAGCGAAACTTCCGCTGCCACAAATTCCGATTACACCTATATTATTCCGGTCAATGAACGGACGTGTACCCAGAAAATCTACTGCGGCACTGAAATCCTCCGCATATACCTCCGGCAAAACAGCATTGCGCGGCTCACCTTCACTTGCACCCCAAAAAAGACAAGTCGATGGACAGCGTTACAAAACCACGCTCCGCCATTTTGGTAGCGTACAGGTTCGCACTCTGTTCCTTGACCGCTCCCATAGGGTGTCCGACAATGATTGCAGGGTATCTGTCTCCTTCTTTCATGTTCTTAGGCAGAAACAGATTTCCGGCTACCTTCATTTTATACTGGTTGGAAAAAGAAACTTTCTCCACACTTACCAAATCACTTTTATAAAAGTTATCTGCATCTGTCTGTGCAGAAGAAAAATTAGTTCCGAGCATCATAATAAATACAGCTGTTAATAATAAAATCCGTTTCATATCTCTTGCGTTTTAATAATTAAATAATTGATTATCTATTTTCTACGTTGCAAAAATAGGGTGAAATAAAGAGACTGTATGTAGATGAATTACTGACATTATTACCCGAATTACAGATTCTGTTTTTATCAATCTGCTATAATATCTATTCTAACCTATTTAAGGAATGAAGTAAGTATCAAAACCAGAGAAGCCAAAGTCAAACTTCCTGCTTTTACGAACGCCAAGTTTATTAGGAGAAGTAACTAAAGAATCATTAAACAAAATAAGAAAAGTCGAAACTAAAAACCAATATATATTATCTACTATTTTTAGGTTTATCATCAGTCACATTTTCCAAGGTCGGTAATATAGGTAAAATAATCCGTAATCTATATACAAACCGAATCTAAAATCAGCAGTATCTTTGCAGTGTGATAAAGATAATAGGTATAAACGTAAAAAAACAAATTGATATGTATTTAGAAAATATTTACTCTCCGGCAGACGTAAAGAAGTTATCGTTTCAAGAACTCAACGATTTAAGTAATGAAATCCGTGCATCACTCCTGCAAAAGTTGAGTGAACACGGCGGGCATTTCGGACCTAATTTTGGAATGGTGGAAGCGACTATCGCTTTACATTATGTATTCAATTCACCGGAAGATAAGATTGTTTTTGATGTATCGCATCAGAGTTATGTGCATAAGATGCTGACCGGACGGAAAGATGCTTTCCTCTATCCGGCAGAGTATGACAACGTATCCGGTTATTCCGAGCCACATGAAAGTAAGCATGATTTTTTGTTATCGGTCACACTTCCACTTCCGTCAGCCTGGCTAGCGGATTGGCGAAAGGACGCGACCTGACCGGCGGTAATGAGAATATCATAGCCGTGATAGGCGACGGATCTTTAAGTGGCGGCGAAGCATTCGAAGGATTGGACTATGTGGCGGAGCTTGGTACAAACATGATTATTATTGTCAACGACAATCAAATGTCTATTGCCGAGAATCACGGTGGTCTTTACAAGAACCTGAAAGATTTGCGTGACAGCAACGGTCAGTGCGAATGTAATTTCTTCAAGGCTATAGGATTGGATTATATGTACGTGAACGACGGCAATAATGTGGAAGCATTGGTTGAGGCTTTCTCTAAAGTGAAAGATATTCAGCATCCGATAGTAGTACATATTAATACCCTGAAAGGCAAAGGGTATGAACGCGCAGAACTGGACAAAGAGACTTACCATTGGCGTACTCCGTTCAATATAGAAACCGGAGAATCCAAGTTTGGCGAAACTGCGGAAGATTATAGCGAAGTAACCGCTCAATATCTGCTGAAAAAAATGAAAGAAGACAAGCGGGTGGTAACAATTACTTCGGGTACTCCTGCCGTTCTCGGGTTTACTCCCGACCGTCGTCAGGAAGCCGGCAAGCAGTTTGTTGATGTCGGTATTGCCGAAGAACATGCAGTGGCACTTGCTTCCGGTATTGCCGCTAATGGGGGAAAGCCTGTTTATGGGGTATATAGCACATTTATCCAACGATCTTACGACCAGCTCTCGCAAGATCTCTGCATCAATAATAATCCGGCAGTCCTCTTGGTATTTTGGGGAACATTATCCGGTATGAATGATGTAACGCATCTCTGTTTCTTCGATATTCCGCTTATCAGCAATATCCCGAATATGGTCTATTTAGCGCCAACCTGTAAAGAGGAATATCTAGCCATGCTGGAATGGAGCATCCGCCAAAATGAGCATCCGGTAGCTATCCGTGTGCCTGCCACAGATGTGATTAGCTGTGGCGAGTCTGTGGAATCCGATTACAGCGTTCTCAATCGTTATAAAGTCGCTCATCGCGGTTCGAAAGTAGCTATCCTTGCGTTAGGTTCGTTCTTCGGATTAGGACAGTCGGTGCTGTCATTGCTGAAAGAAAAGGCAGGTATTGATGCAACGCTTATCAATCCCCGATATATCACCGGCATTGACAATGAGCTAATGGAAGAACTGAAAGCCGACCACCAACTAGTGATTACATTGGAAGACGGTGTGTTGGACGGTGGTTTCGGTGAAAAGATTGCCCGTTATTACGGTGCCAGTGATATGAAAGTCCTCAATTATGGAGCGAAGAAAGAATTCGTAGACCGGTACGACATACAAGAGTTACTTCGTGCCAATCATCTGACAGATGAACTGATTGTAGAAGATATAAGAAAGATTATCGGTTAAAGAAGTCCTAACCAGTTCATTATATATTCATGTAGGTTGATGCACTTCCGTAACGGGGGATATGCATCAACCTACTTCTATTTACTATCTATTCTGACTGTCTATCTCTTTAAGCAATTCGTCAACAGCCGTTTTCAGTTGCATATCTTCCCCTTTCACTACCGTTTCAGGGCTATTGGCAACCTTAATATCAGGCTCTAACTGGCTATTTTCCAGATAACTTCCATCCGGCAGACGATAACCGATAATAGGAATACCGAATACCAGTGAAGGGTCTTGCAATGTTTCCCAAGATACGCTTGTCATTGTTCCCGGCACAGGCATACCGACCAGTTTGCCTATCTTCTGGTGTTTGTACACCCAAGGCGTACCGTGCGCATTGGAATAGTTAGCTTCACACTGCAACATGATAGAAGGTTTATTCCAGCGACGGCTCGGCATATCACAGGCTTCACGTCCGCGTACTACCTGCGTAAAGTATTTCTGGCCGCTGAAAAGTATCTCGATATCTTCGTGCAGACGACCGCCGCCATTGAAACGGGTATCAATCACAATTCCGTCACAGTTGTTATATTTACCCAAAATATCCGAGTAAACAGTACGGAAACTTCCGTCGCCCATGGACTGGATATGTACATACCCCAACCGACCGTTCGACCATTTCTCAACATCGGCAGCACGTTGTTTTACCCAACGTTTATATAACAAACCATTAAGTTGTCCGCTTGTGACAGGTTTTACCACTTCTTCCCAACGTTCCTTATTCTGCGGGTTGTACAGCGAAACCAGAGTTTTCTTTCCGGCTTTATTATTCAATAAAGCAGTAATATCCTTATCCGGAGCCAGTTCCTCACCGTTAATCTTTTCAATAATGCAGCCTGCTTTTACTTTTGTACGGGAATGGTCGAACGGGCCTTTCTCGATTATCTCAGCGATTTTCATTCCTTTTTCCTGATAGTTCCAATCGAACAACAAGCCCAGGTTAGAGGTCACATCTCCCCCGCCTTTCGGAGAATAACGTCCTCCCGTATGCGAAACATTCAGTTCGCCCAACCATTCGCTCAATAACTCTGCGAAGTCGTAGTTGTTATCAATATGAGGCAGAAATTTGCGATAAGCAGCCGTCATAGCATCCCAATCGACCCCGTGCATAGTAAGATTGTAGAAGCGTTTTTGATGTTGCTTGTACACATGGTCGAACATTGCTTCACGTTCGGCAGCCAAGTCCATTTTCATTTCAGCCTGATAACTGATAGGTTTCAGAGCATCCGACTTCGCGTCCATTTTCTGTATCATCCGGCTTCCCAACAAGAAAATGTCCCCTTTCTTATCCAACATCAATGATGCCCAACCGGTATTGAGTTTGTGCAAACGTTTTGTGTCTTTTTCACGAAGATTCATTTTCCAAAGGTCATAGCCGCCTTCGAAAGCTGAGAAGTAATAAAGATTCTCTCCGTCTTTTGAGAGTATGGCACTGCCTAAATCGGAAGAGTTGGGAGTCAGACGGACGATACGGTCTTCAATGCCGTTAAGCTCTACTACTATATCTTTCTTGTCTGCTTTATCTTCGGATGACTTGTCCTCATCAGCTTCATCCTTTTGGACTTATTTACATCTTTCTTCTTGTCACCGTCTTTCGCTTTCTTCTGTTCCTTTTCTAATTCTTTGAGCAGTTCGAAGTCTTCCTTGCTTAAGCGATAGCGGTCATAAGCATCCTGATTCAAGAATACCAGCATCACATCCTGTTGTGAACCCCAAGAAGCATGCGCACGCATACCGTAACGTTCAGTTTGGAAAAGAATAGCGTTTCCGTCCAGTACCCAACGCGGAGAACCGCTAATATATCCGCTGTTAGTCAGGTTGGTGATAGTACCTCCCTGTGCACTCACAATACCGATATCCGAGTAGGGATCATGACGGTTGCCGATAAATTCAAGGGTAAACCATTTGCCGTCAGGTGACCATTCATAGTCGAATCCGCCTCCGGTATTATACCATGTAGAACCGTCCGTCACTTGACGAACTTTCTTCGTCTTTAAGTCAAGTACCATTAAGCGGTTACGGTCTTCGATGAAAGCCAGCTCCTTACCGTCCGGAGAATATTGCGGATAAGCACGTTCCACTGTTTTTGAAGGAAGCAAGACTTCTTCCTCGATAAGAGTTGCATTAGGGAAATTGGCTTCTTCCTTACGGGCTATTTTGGCGGTGTAAAGTTGCCAGTTACCCGTCCTTTCACTGGCATAGACCAGCGTCCGGTTATCCGGGGCAAAGGACACAGCGGCTTCTTTTCCCGGAGTATTCGTGATTTGCTTTGTTGTAGTGTAATCCGTCGAAGTGACAAAGACATCACCACGCACAATGAAAGCAACCTGTTTGCCGTCCGGAGATACGGAAGCGGAAGTAGCGCCCTGAGAAAATTTGAGGGAAGCAATCTCCTTTTCATCATCCCGGACAAGTTCAACGTTTACTTTCTTCGGACGGGCATTGGCTTCCTGTGTATAAAGCTCTCCGTCATAGGTATAGCACAAAGTTCCTTTATCGCTGATTGACAAGAAACGTACCGGATGCGTGCGGAATGTAGTTATCGTTTTTACCTCTTGAGGCACATTCGACGTTTGCGAAGTATTCAGTGAAAAGTTATAAACATTGAATGAGCCGCCGTTGCGCTCGCTAAGAAAATAGACAGAATTGCCGTCGGGCGCATACACCGGATTGCGGTCTTCCCCTTCCCGGTTCGTTAGATTGGTATGTTTTCCCGATTGTGTGTTATACAGCCAAATGTCTCTTGTTATAGATGAGGTATGGTGTTTTCTCCATTCATCTTCGAAGCCTTTACGGTCTTGATAAAGAAAGTTTTTTCCCGATTTATCAAAGCAAACCCATTCGGCAGGAGTAGCCAGCACTTGTTCGGTACGTCCTCCGGTAACCGGAACTTTATATAATTCCGTCATGGCTCCGGTAGGAAACAAAGCGCTACCTGCGGGGTCTTGAATAGATGCGGAGAAAAGTACAAACTTTCCGTCCGGAGTAAAAGCCGAAGGAATCTCCGAAGCGGAATGATAAGTCAGCCTTTGGGCGGTTCCGCCGTCAGCAGGCATGATAAAGAGGTCGAAATTCCCATTCCGGTCGCTGGCAAATGCAATTTGTTTTCCGTCGGGCGACCAAACGGGGTTGGCTTCATAAGATGCTTGTGTTGTCAACTGAACGGCTGTCCCACCTTGTGCGGGGACTTTGTAAATATCGCCTTTATAACAAAAGACAATCTCCGTTCCATTCGGTGAAATACGTGCGTCACGCATCCACAAAGGAGTAATGGCATAGCCGGACAATGCGGTCAATGCCAGTGCTAAAGAAGTTATTAGTTTCTTCATATCAAATTATTATATATATTTTATTTCAACAAATCAGTTTGAATTAGTTTTCCCGTGTAATTATAGAATACCCTGTCACCAAAGTCTTTGTAGAAGAAAGCATATTTATCTACTCCTGTACAATGGCAGACACCAATCTGACGCGGCAGATATTCTTTCAGATAATCTGCAATGATCTGATATTTCCGTTCTTCTGCGTTATGAATATGAAAACCGCCTAACAGTAAGTTACAAGGAGATTCGGGAAATGCCGCACGGACTGTTCGCAGGATATTTGTAATTCCTCGATGAGAACAGGCGCTCAATACAGAAAAACCGTCCGGCTCTACCAACACTACCGCCAATTCATCCTGAAAAGTATCCGGTATATGGCAACCGTCTTCTTTCTGAACCCGAAAGCGTTCGAAATGGGTATCCTCATGGTCGATAATATCAATGGAGGGAAAGAGAAATACGCCGGGAAGCAGTTCGGTCTGTTCTTCGATAAAACGGAAACGGGAAAGGTCGAAAGTCTGCGTATGCTTCATTCCATTTTCGCGTTCATCCTTAAATTTTGGAGAGAAGGCTTCGCGTTTGCAGACAACTGTCGCTTGTTTGTTCAGCTCCAAGAAATGACGCAGACCTCCCGTGTGGTCACTGTGCCCGTGGGATAATATCAGATAATCGACTTTCTGCAAGTCAATATGCAGCAGGCGGGCATTACGGATAAACAAATCGGACGCTCCTGTATCGAAGAGCAATCTATGTTCCGATGTCTCAATATATAGAGAAAGACCGTGCTCTGCCTGCAATTTACGTCCATAGACACAATTCTCTACAAGAGTCGTTATTGTATAGCCCATAATGCTTAGTTATCAAACGAATCATACAAAATAAAAAGTTCTGCCACAAAATTATAATAATTCTGTGGCAGAACAAGCAATCCAGGCAATTAAAATTCTTGACTTTTCAATCTATTCGATTGAAATATCATTTTTATGCTTCAAAAGGTCACATAAGATAACGTCACTATCCGGTCGTCATAGCGTCACTATCTTGTTGTTATAGCGTCACTATCCTGCAAGCATAGCGTCACTATAATAAGACGGGACAGTTACACCATTTTTCCCATGTTGTAGGCTTCCTGCATATATGGAGTATCTTTAATCTCTCCTACCTTCCAGGCGCCGATTCCATAGACCGTTCCTTTTCCTGTGGCCCTTCCAGACAATCGAGGAAGCCACGGAAACCGTCTATCGTGCGCTCCATCATTGCTTTGTTATCCTCTGCTGCCGCAATAATGAAATAAAACTCTTTGTTCGTTATCTCCGTATAACGTGCGCAGCAACGGTCAATCATAACCTTCATTTGACCGCACATTGTATAGAAATACACGGGAGTCGCCATTACAATCACATCGGCAGCAATCATCTTCTCCACGATTTCCGCCGCATCATCCTTCTGCGGACAAGGCTTTCCGTACATACTGCAAACACTGCATCCCGTACAAGGATGAACCGTTTTGTCTTTCAATACAATCTTTTCCACTTCATTGCCCGCTTCGAGAGCACCTTTCATAAATTCATCACAAAGCAAATCCGAATTGCCGCCTTTCCGCGGACTGGACGAAATTATCAGAACTTTTTTAGCCATAACTTTACTTTTATTAGTTTTATCTTTTAGAATGATTCAGTCTTTTCACTCTGCAAAAATAGGCAATTTATAACATAGCGAATGTATATAAATTACAGAGAGATGTACCTTAATTACAGATTACCAGACATTCCTGTGAATCCTATCCCCTACCCGGATTTCTTTCTGCTTACAAATATGTGCATTCTCCGCTGCATAGCCGATAGCGAGGAAACAGGTGAACTCATATCCGTCAGGAGCATTGACGAGATGTTTCACATACTCCGGTTCGTTGCCAATAGGAATACGGAATGCACACGCCAGTCCTTCCGCCGTTGCTGCTAACAGGATATTCTCAACGGCTGCCCATGCAGAAGCGAAATAGTTGAGTGAACTTTGGTCGGCAGGTTGGCACAGAGGAAAATCCTTTTGCCGAAAAAATGGAAGTACGAGACAATTACTTTGCATAAGCATACGTTGTTGTTTGGGCAACGCATCGACAAACATGGCGTGTTCATCCTTATCCATCATGTCGGCAGCAGCATCAAGCCCTGCCTGTTGAATGTTCCTTGTGTTTTCCGCCACAGGCGATATGAGTCGGGCAATGTTTTCCTGCCCTCTCACGACAATAAACTCAAACTGCCGCAAATGGTCATTGGTCGGAGCTTTGAATGCAGCCAACAGCACCTTTTCCAGTACTTCGTCCGTCACCTTCTTATCGGAAAAGTCGCGAATAGTTCTTCTTTTCTCTAGTACTTGATAGAAATCCATAACAATACATTTTAATAGTTATACTTATTGTTTCCGGCAGCAAAGTTACCCAGCTTTCTTGTTATATATTTGTGGTATCATCTTAGATATTTGTCGTATATTTGCACATAAGTCATTTTAAACATTACTCTTATGGAAGATACCGCCATTCCTTATGAATTACCCGAAGTGGAGAATCACTCTTTTTTCTTTATAGACCAACGAGTGACAACAAGCATCGAAGCCAAACTGCACCGGCATGATGCATGGGAGTTGTATTATGTTGTCCACGGATATGGTAAACGAATGGCAGGTGACACATTGCAACCTTTCGCAGCAGGCGACGTAGCGTTAATACCACCGTCCATGCTACACCGCTGGGAATATTCACCGGATTCGGCAGACGATGACGGGCATGTCCGTTATTTAATGGTAGCTTTCAGTCATTCGCTTGTAGAACGGTGTATGGCAGTATTTCCCGAACTGCGTAATCGTCTGACGGGCATTACATTCCCGACGAACGCACTGAAATTCGGTACTGGAAGTTCACAAACCATTCGTCGGATATTGTCACAAATGAACGATATGGACGAGTTGGGACGCCTATGCGAAATGTTTCGTCTGCTACCTGCCATATTTACTTCATCCGACCATACCTTTGCCGGAAAGCCCATGAGTATTTAACGTGACGTGAGACGTATGCAGCAAATCTGTGTTTATGTAATGGCCCACTATATCCATACCATATTTTTGGATGATATTGCCGCAGAAGTAGGCATGAACCGCTCTGCTTTCTGTTCCTACTTCAAACGTTGCAAAGGAATGACCTTCTCGCAGTATGTAACCCAATATCGCTTAAATACAGCCTGCGAACTTCTTAAACATTCACAAAAGCAAGTATCCGAAATTTGTTTTACGGTCGGTTTTAATGATTTGCCCCATTTCGTCCGAGTTTTCACAAATACCTTGGGAATGTCTCCGTCCAAATACAGAAGACAATTTCAATAGTCATCTCTTTCTCCAAAGACAATTTTGTATCCTAACCATTTAATGCCATTTCTCCCTTTTTATTCGTTTATTCCAGAGATTTTCCGTAAGTTTGTCCACGATACGAACAACATGATGCAATGAAAAAAATACAACTGACCGACATACATAAAGAAAAACTGTTTCAAATCCCTCTTTTCCGGGATTTGCCCTTGAATATAAAAGAATCTTTATTAGAAAAACTGGATTTCATAGTCTATGCAGCAGACAAAAAAGAGATAGTTGTTACACAGGGAACGCCTTGCAACAAACTGTATGTGTTGTTGGAAGGGAAATTACGCACGGATATTATCGACGGACTGGGAAACGAAGTGATGATTGAATATATCATTGCGCCACGCACTTTTGCCACTCCACATCTTTTTAATCCAAACAATACACTGCCTGCCACGTTCACCGCCCTTGAAGACAGTGTGATACTTATGGCAACCAAAGATTCTACGTTTAAAGTTATCAGCCAAGACCCGCAAGTGTTACACAACTTTCTCTGCATTGCCGGTAATTGCAACATTTGTACCGTATCACGGCTGAAACCCCTCTCCCGCAAGACTGTTCGGGAAAGATTCATTGTTTATCTGTTCGAGCATAAGAAGAAAGATTCCCTGATAGTAGAGATTACACATACGCAATCCCAACTTGCCGAATACCTCAATGTATCCCGCCCTGCCTTATCGAAAGAAATTAATAAGATTATCAAGGAAGGGCTTATCACCATGGAAGGGAAACGGGTGGAAATCCTGAACAAAGCAGCTTTAGAGAAATTCATATAATAAAAATGTGGCGCAGCTTAAACTTTCGGTTTTATGCTGCGCCACACTTGTCAGAATGTCATCCCTATTTAATTACCATTTTGTGAAAAACACTTTCGGATTGATATTCAACGATACCCACCCCCAGTCTTGCCAACTCTTATGATTGCCGCCTTTCACTACATCCATCGTCTTTGTGCCACGCATGAAAGAATATCCGGCAGAGAGTTTTACGTCTTTCATCACCGACAAATTGATTTGATAATCAACTTCCGAACCTAAGGATTTATTCAAGTCCGGCAATTTAACCGCGGTAGTGAAATAGTGATAATTCAACTCCATATCCACCTTGTCCGACGCACGGAAACGAGCACCGATACGGCTGTCCATTAAACCCGGCGCATAACCGTTCACAAATAGATTCGCATAGAAATAATCCATACTTCCGTAGAACTTATGGTGTGTTCCGTAGAGAGGGTCGAACGCTTTAAACTTGTCACCGTTTCCCTTATCGCCGCTCAGATAGTCGAAACTTGCCACAACTCCCCATGTCTTGTCAAAAGCATAGGCAGCCTGCACGCTTCCCATTAATGCCGACACTTTCTCAGCATCCTTATTCTTGCCCGTCTGATAGTAGAAAGCGCCGTCCAGACTCCAGCTACCGGGCTTATAGGTAAGATACGTTCCCATTGTTTGCAGATAACGGGTATGCGAATCCTGCGTAGCCGCATCCCCGGTTTCCAATCCCAGGTTCATAAACAGCAAAGAAGCGCCGAACGGAATTGCATCCGCCTTATAGTGATACCATACAGTCTGCATATTCTTATAAGGCTGTGCACCGGAAGCATAATAAGTACCGCCTATCTTCTTCTCGTCATTCTGGTTGAAGGCAAGAATAAGGTGTACCTCATTATTCTTATTCGCATATCCCAGTTTCAATGCGTCATGATAACGTCCCGCCACATTCCAGTCCAATCCGCCCAAAATACGCTCATCGTCATAAACCAATGCCTGACGCCCCAACTGGGCAAAAAGGCCGTGTCCGAAATCAAGTTTTGCCCATGCTTCGTTCAGGACAAAACGCCCGTTCTTGTCGATCTGCGGATCTTGTCCCCAAACTCCGACGTGCTGTGCCGACATCTTGATTTCCAAGTCCGACCGCTTGTAATCAATTGACAAACGGGCACGATTGTTGATAGACGATGCGGCTTTCACCCCTTCATTGCGAGGAAACCAAGCTCCGTTCCGATACTCCGCCCGAGGTCTGATTTGCATCGACATCGAGAACTCATTTTCCTTCTCCGTATTTTGTGTGTATGCCATGCTTGGCAATAGCATCATAAGCACTAATGACCAATAAAATGTTTTCATCAATATTGCAATTTAAATGATTTGATATTTCAATTCAAATTATAAGTGTGTACACTGACACCTTGTGCCGACGGAAGATAATTGATTCCATACCAGCACATCTGTAATAAAACAAACGATACTAACAAAATAACTAATGCCGGACGCACTTTCAACGGTTTACCCAGTCGGAAATGTATATATGTAAGATAAGAGAACCAAGTTGCCGCTGCCCATGTTTCTTTCGGATCCCAAGCCCAGTAATGTCCCCAAGCTTCCTTTGCCCAAATAGCTCCCGTAAGCATACCCAATGTCATAAAAGCCAGACCTACATAAGTAAGGTTATCGCATAAATCCATTTCTTTCCGTTCAATCTCTTCTTTCTTGAACCAAAGCAGATAAATAGCCATTACCACCGCAGCCCCCAACATAGCATAAGCAAACATATACACAATAACATGAGGAGCAAACCATGGACTCTGTAAAGCAGGCATTAACGTCTTGTTGTGAATCTCCGGCTTAAAGATATTGATACAGATAAAGACTAATGACAGAACGCAACTGAAACTAAGAATCCATTTATACTTCCAACGTATATACGTTATCAATCCAGCCAACGGCAGAAAGAAAGAATACCACAAACGTGTCTCTCCCATTGTCCGCATCGGAGGACGTTCCAAAGAAACCCACATGCCGAGGATAAAACAGAAAAATACAGCCAATCCCAACAGAGTAAATCCGTATGCCCATACCGTTTTCTTTCCTTTCCAAGCAGCAAAAGCCCCCAAGCTCCAACAAACCAATGCGACTACCGCAAACAATATAAAATATTCCCAACTCATTCCTTTTCCTCCTCTTTTCTCTTTTGTGCATTCACAAACAGACAAACGGCCCCGAGCATCATCATAACGATCCCTGTATAAACTACCGGCAACCACGGATCACGAACCAGTTCGAAGATACTAATATCACTCCAACCCCCTTTCGACTCATCATAACTAAGCTGATAGATTTTCCAGCCTTCTATCTCCATAGGACGGTTCACTTCAATCGTATCTTCCGTAATTGTTCCCTCCTGCGTATAGACTTTCACTTTCGAAGCAAAGCGTTGCGGTTCTCTTTCCGGCATTACGAGGCTAGTCAGAGAATCAAGGCGCAATGCCTTATAAGGGAAAAGAAAACTCCCACAACTCACCCAGCCTTCCTTCGTCTGCCGGTTCTTTCGGTTCACAGCTTTCAAATGTACAGCGTAAGTTGCTCCCATAGAATGAAAATCCGTAAACTTCAGCGTATCCTCGGTAGCTACGGAGGCCGCCATTGGAATGGATTGTTGAATAGTCAGTTCCCAATCCTGCAAAGTCCCACCGTATACTTCTTCTTCAAGCAATAAATGTACAGGAGATTTTTCGGGAAGTGCACGTCCGGTTTCATTATCAATCAGCATCAGTTTCGGCGGATATTCATCAATAGTAAAATCTTTTAATTCGATAGCCAACGGAAGTTCTGTCAGTTGTCCTTTATCATCGGTAGCCCGCCATTCCGCGTTTCCCATTCGGGTAGTCATTTTCAGTCGCTGCATATCGGCATTCCCTAAAGTAGCTGCAATCAATGCAATGAATAATCCGATATGATTGAGAAGAAACGAAAGGCGGCCGAACTTCAAAGGGAAACTGGTACGGAGTATCGTTAATCCCAATGCAGTGGCCATCCATAAATAAAGCAGAACGAAAGACCAGGATGAAATCATCTGTGAAAATCCCAGTATGTCATTCGAAGCATGACCGGAAGGAGCCTGCCGGATAAGACCCATTACCACCGTCATACCGACCACCCAGACAAGGGAAGAAACGGCTGCGGAATAATGGCTCAACCACCCAAACAAATAGACTCGTTTACGGAGAAGGTGCATGGCTATCAGAACAATGATATATACTGATAACACTATTAAATTAACCGGCCAGGCAAACAGATTCCAATTGATACCTCCTACCGTTATTTGCAGCAGTGCACCTATCACCAATAATCCTGCACCAATAATCAGACCTTCTTTATAGCTCCACGGTTTGCTCCACATATACTACTATCTTATTTTTGTGCCAGACGACCATTTGATTTCGCTTTCTCCAACCAAGCCGGAACAGTCGTTTTCAGAAATCTCTCCTTGGCCGCTTTTTCCGCGTCGATATCCAGACCGATATATTGCTGTGCCTTTCCTTTAGTGGAAATATCAGGCATCGGCACATCTCCGGTAAATCCATTCTTCGCAAGCACCTTAGATACAGCTAAACGGGCCTGCATAGCACGATCGAGCCCATGAGAAAGGATTCTCTGAATTTCCTGCGGCGCATGAAAAGCACCTCCGTGGGAAGCCACTCCGAAATCCCAACGCCACTGCGCCTGACGAATCAGAGCAAGCACATTTTTCATTTGCTCTTCTGTCGCCCCATTATCCCAGGCATATTTAGCTTCGATATGCGCTTTTGCCAACTCCTGCTCCAAACGGTTACGGATTTCATTCGCTTTGCGTTGACGTTCATAAACGTTATTACGCAATGTTTCTTCGCTTTCACGGTGACAGACCTGACAAGTACGGTCAATCATTGCCAACGGACTCTGGATATGGTGGTCGCTGAATTTCACACCGCCTTCACTCTTATAAGGCATGTGGCAATCGGCACAAGAGACACCTCTCTGACCGTGAATACCCATTTGAGCAATTTCGTAATCCGGATGCTGTGCTTTCAAAATCGGGGTACGGCTCAATTTATGAATATAATCATAAAAACCGGCTTCATCATAATAGGCTTCCATATCTTCCACAGTAAAGCCTTTATCCCAAGGGAAAGTCAGGTATTTGCCGTCACCTTTGAAGTAATATTCTACGTGACATTGCGCACATACGAGCGAACGCATTTCCTGTGGAGTAGCCTTTGTAATATCCTTGCCTTGGCGTTGGAACGCTTCAATCAAAGCCGGACGGCTGATATGAAGATTCATCGTTTCCGGATCGTGGCAATCGGAACAACCGATCGGATTCACAATTTCCGCACCCATGGCACCCCACTTATTGTTATAGAAAGAATCAACGCCCAATGCTTCCATCATACGGGGAACATCCGGGCTCTTGCAGGTCCAGCAGGTAGACGGTTGAGGACCGTCGGTAGGATTCACAGGTGCTCCGGTACGAAGCGAAGCGGTGATATCTTCGATAGCATGCATATGTCCGCGCGGAGTGGAATAATCTTTCGAGAAAGCATATCCCGCCCAAAGTATTACCATATTAGGACGTTGTTCCAGTACATCAACAGCAACATTTCCATTAAACTCACTTTGGAAATCTGTTTTGCAGTTTCCGCCCAAGTCTGATATTCACGAGGGAAATCATTCTTAAAGAGTTCGTTGCGTGCTTCAATCCCTTTGATGACAGTCTTGCGATTATTAAAGATACTAGTTACTTCCGCCCGCCTCTCCATTAATGCAGAAACGCATAGTCCCAAAACAAAAACAACAACCATTGAGCCTCCGAACAACAGCCATCCTTGCCATGATTTTAATTTCTTTTCCATTCTATATCGGTTTTATTGTTTTATTACGTAGTTATATTTTGCTTATTCTTTATTATCTATCATTTTTTGAGCCATTCCGGCACGGGCGATTCGGGAAGCGGTACAATAGCTCCCGGAGCCGTAGACAGCGAGTTCTTCCCGCCATGAGGGACATCGCGGTGACAATCCCAACAAGCCTTTCCTTCTCCTACTTGCGACAGCATATAATCTATCTTTCCCGTCTTCACAAACTCCGTATTCAGTTGTGTATGGCAACGGATACAGTTATTCATAATCACTTGCGAACTGGCTTCGTGTGCCTGTATCACCTGCGGCTCACTTTTCGTGAGAAACGCCGCTACGTGCTTCATTCCGTCAATCCCCTTGAATGTCCACTTCTTTACCGCGTTTTCGTGAGGAACATGACAGTCATTACAAGTAGCATCCCGGGCATGCGAACTATGAAACCAGGTTGCATAATAAGGAGACATGATATGGCAATTCACATGCTGCCGGATCATCTCCCAAATATGTATGTGCCCGAAGCATATACATAAATAAAACTCCTCCGCCCACGATAACGCCGGTAACAATGACAGCTATTATCTTCGATTTGTACGAAGGAAAAATTCGATTTATAATTGGCAACTTTATCATAGGGAAAAGTATTTTTCACAAAAGTAAAGCTTTGAAAACAATAAAGGTGTAATATCTATTACACCTTTAAATTTCTTTTCTCCAATTTTGTACCTACAAAGGTCGCATTTTTTACAATGCACCTACTTATAATACCTTTATTCTATTCATGATGATGATATTCTTCTTCTACATCGTTACTCAATTCGATATTACGGGCAACATACGTCTCGTTTCCTGCAGCGTCCGTGCAATAAACCATTAAATGATAATCTCCCGGAGTTGCATCCTTCGGAATCATAATATCATGATGATGAATATGTACCGTTTTCTTTCCGGAAATATCATAAGACTTACCTGTTGGCGGAATTAATTTAGTGCATACTTAATTCTGCCAATGGGCTTGTCGTTAATGAAGTTTACGTATTGCAGAATGGTAAGTGCACTAATTTTGCCAATGATTCTGGCAAACAAACCATTCGTTATTTTCGCGTAGTTTCTGATGACCAAGAACTGGTCTGTAAGTTGTGAGAATATTGTCTCAATCCTCTTTCTTGCCTTTGCAAACGGAATGAATGTCGGTTTCCAGTCCTTTTGGTTGAGCCGATACGGACACTCCAGTCTTATGTGTGCGGTTTCGAACAAGTCAAGCTGTACGTCAGCTCCAATATACCCTTTGTCACCATAGATGCTACAGTCGTGATAAGTATGTCTTACATCCTTCATATAATGGAGGTCAGCCACACTTGCCTTTGACAGATCATAGGAATGGATAACTCCACTTAACCCACAGAGAGCATGTAACTTATAACCAAAATAAAAAGTGTTCTGCGAAGCACAGAAGCCGAAGTCGGGAGCTTGCGAGAAATTGCCGGTACGTCCCATTTTGCAACGTTTTCCTCTTGCAACCCTACAAACCTCTATCGGCTTGGAGTCAACAAAGAATTGTTCCTCTCCGCCATCCATTTCCATGGCAATCCGCTTGCGCAGTTCCTCACACAGGCCTGCCGTTTTCTTCCTGCGGTCATTGAACTGTCTCCTTGATATGAGATTAGGAATGCTGTCCTTGTATTCTTGCAATTTATAGTCGAACAACCACTTCTCACTATCAATGCTCTCGGTCTCTGCCGTCAAGGATAGCGCCACCACTTCCAAATCCGAAAACTTGGGAACAGGACCACGACGTGGAACATTACCAGATTCATTGACGAGATTTTCAGAGAATTGCTTGCATATCTCGAGTATTTTGACGAATTTTGTATAAAGGTTGTACATACGATGGTTTGAACTTAATGTTTTGAACACCACTAAGTTACTAAAAATCAGCGACATGTACAACTTTTTTACTCATATTTATCAACTTAAATTAATTCCGCCAACGGGTTAAGACTTGTTGAAGCTGAAATCGATGGTTTCTCCGGCCCCCTGCTTTTTCCATGCGAATGGTGATCGAAGTTGCTGTGTATTTCAATCATATACGACTTCAACATCACGTCGTCCGACAGATCCATTTCAAAATGCACGCCGTATTCACTTCCTATTTTCAGCGCTTGCCCTTCTTCGGGTTCGTGCAGTTCAATCACCGGCTTAGTGGTATCACTATCCGAATCGTCACAAGAGATAAATACAAAAACAGACATTGCCAAAAGGCTGATTATCGGGAGATATAATTTAATTCTCATTACAGTAATTTTTTAAATGGAATTTTGATTAATAATTGGAAGTTGCGTCCCGGTTCGGGGATTTCTACTTTCCTGTAAAAACTAAGATGATTGTAATATCGGGTATTGAAAATATTCCGGGCGGTCAGGGTTATTTCTATTGCCTGATTCCCCGAATGGGAATATTCAACGAACCGCCTAAATGGAACAGGTTTGCACCCGGTGTACGGTCTTCGTTACGATCTACGCGATTTTGCCGGGCTATGGACTGCCACTCTGCATAAAGCATAACCTGTTTCCTCTGCCATGTCAACGTGTTCCGCATACTAAACGGAGGAGAAAAACTTAACGGGATATGCTCGTCGCAGTTGTAGGTATAAACATACTCACCGGAAATACGGTAATTGAAACTACGCAGAAAGTGAATGTCTATCGTTGCTTCCGTTCCGGCAAACAGCGCCTCGGCTCCTGTGTAACGATAAATCTGTCCGGCATGCGGCAGGACAGACCACTCGCCCGTAGGACGCAGAAAGATGTAGTTACTAAACCAACTGACGAAGGGAGAAACGGAAATGGAAAACCCGTTATACCGTAAGTTATAAGAAGCGTCCATTTGCCATCCCTGTTCTGATTTCAGATTTGTATCTCCCTGTTCATGCCGGAAGGTCCCGTGATGCACACCGTTAGCCGCCAGTTCGTTCGCACCGGGCAGACGGAAGCTACGACCGACGTTTGCTTTTACCATGTGCCGTTCGGACGGTGTCCATACCAATCCCAGAGAGAATGAATAATCACCGAATTTCTTTTTCACTGCATGGCTGTTCCACTTATAGTGTTCTACCTGTTCTTCATCATATCCCTGTTTTCGGAGATAATCGGCAAGATAGGCGTCTTCATGCGAAGATATATGAATATATCCATAGTCATACCGCATTCCTCCGCTGACGGAGATAACATTATTAGGCTTATAAGTCGTAAGCCAAAGCAATCCGGTGGTGGAACGGTAGTATTCAGGCAATAAGAATGAATAACCGGAAATATCGTTCCGTTGATGCTGTCCGTCCCAACCCAATGCATGTTCCCACGAAGAAGAACCGATAAAGCGGACTTTTACCGATGCACTGAGAGTATTCAAGTTGAAAGCCAGTTCCTTGTCCGGGTCTTTCTCCGGTACGGGTTGCGAACCGTAATGGGTATGGAAAACACTCCATTCTTCACGGTGATTATTCTGGAATCCAAAGTCGCCCGACAAAACTAGCTTCTCCCACGCATACTGCTGAAGGGTAGTCACCTTCAGATGATTCACCTTGCTGGAAGGTAATTCCATGTTACGGCTGTCCCCGTCATCTTCTACGCGGGATACATCCGGTATACCATGCGCCCCCGGAAAGAAACCAGTTTTTGGTAGACGTTACTTACGGAATAGTTCGCTTTATATCTTTGCCGTTGATATTGGGCGAAGAATCCGATATTGCGTTCAATACCTGCCGTATTCTTTAGCTTACGCCCGTAAACAGGCATTTTTGCGTCAGGTAAACAATAGTATCCGTAGGCATGCGGTAATCCCCGAAATGCTGTTCGGAATAACGGACTTGTGCATACCAGAAACTCTTCTTTATTCCCAGCATAAATGATCCTCCGAGCGTTCCGTTGACGGACTTTCCCAGAAGTGTAACGTCTCCGAATAACATATCTACCGAGGGTACGGGAGGTGAAGTTATGTCAATCACCCTCCCATTGCATCACTGCCATATAGTAGTGAAGAAGGACCTTTCAGGACATTGACAGTTCCGATATTGAAAGCATCCAGTTCCAGTCCGTGGTCGGCTCCCCATTGTTGTCCTTCCTGCTTGATTCCGTTTTCGAGTACAGCAATCCGGTTGAATCCCATTCCTCGGATCATCGGTTTGGAGAAGCCGGAACCTATATCCATTGTTTGCACGCCGGGGATGTTCTCCATTGCTTGCATGAAGTTTCCCGTAAAATGTTTGCGCAGAAAATCCTGATCCACTACATCAACCGCAAGCGCAGACTTTTTGGCTTGACGTTGCTGGTACGACTCGGTCACAACGACATCAGGCAAAAGTAAACTCTTGATTGAATCGGACTTCTGTGCGTGGGCGGATAAGACTACAGTCAGCCCCAATACGCCCGAAATAATTCCGATACGCATCAATTACAATCTTTTATATAATGTGTAAAATGAATGTGAGGACAGGTTACGATAAGCCTGCCTTCTTGAAAAGTTTGATTATGTAATTATGCAACAGGGGGTGCACGCAATTGATGTGAATAAGTCCGTTTGCAAACGACCTTATCCTGATAAACAACCGGCTCGTAAGGCACGAGCGTTAATGTACAATGAAATTCTACCGGTTGAGGTTCAGTAAAGAAAGAAAGGGAGTATTGGCATATCGCACAATCATCGGATGATTTGTGAGAATGCCCGGCATGAGAACATGACTTTTCATCCTCGCTTCCATGATAGTGAAAGGTCTTCACTACAAAGAACGGAATGAATGTCATGAACAACACCCATGCTATGTACGCTCTTGTTTTTCTCTTATGATACATTCTCCCTCTATTGATTATATAGAATAGCGGGAACAAATATAGGGGTATGAAAGAGAACTGACAAATTATCAGGCTTAATATGTGTTATCAGACAATATTCCTTTTCTGAAATTACCTCTGAAAAACTATTTTTAAATCATCTCATTCTTCCTGTTTCCATACATAAAACACATTCCTTCCCGCTCTAGTCACGGCAGCAGTATTCAATGCCCATTCACGGATATATACTTCTCCGCTTCCGGCGTATCAACCAACTTCAATCTCTGCGGCTGCGCATTGACAGCCAACAGTTCGCCGACGGTGGTTTTCGCATCCAGTTTATTCTGGTACTTTTCGATAGCTTGTGTATCCAAAGAAAGAAGGATTGTATGCCACTCCGATCTTCTCTGATATCTTCATCGGATAAGCAGAGTTCATCCAAGCGACTACCAGATCAGGAGAATTTCAACTTCAGTTCCTCACGCTTCGCCTGAGCAACCGAACAGCTTTTATCCAAAACAGCAGTTATATACGCATTGTTTCTACCCGCCTTACGGATGATAATCTTAGGTTCGATGATTTGCAGGAATCCGGTTTTCTTATACCCCAAAATAGGCATTTTTTATTTTATGGCAAAACGGGCGGTCATTTCATATCTCAGCTTGATGACACGGTACTGTTCAGTAGCCGCCGTCCCCATGCTGACATTGCTCTGTGCCTGGAAAGGAAGGTAACGGCTTATATTGTTATCGGCAGGTTCGATGATACGAATGACTTCACCCAATTGCTGTCCCATTGCTGCCACCAGATAGGATGCTTTCTCACGGGCTGCTTTCAATGCTTCAATCTTTCCCTGCTTCCTATACATCGGCAAGTCCTTATGTTTCAGTTCCCCGATACGCATTGATTCAATGCCCCATGTATTGACAGACCGGATAATGGAATTGATTTGCTCGAAATCCGTAAGACGAATATCCAGTTGTTTGCCAATCAGGAATTCCTTCCCTCTCTGACGCCAATAGTCCCCTACTTCCTGCGTACGGATAGCCTCATCCGATATTCCTATTTTACGCAAACTTTTACGCAAATCTTTCTCTATCACAGTCAACGGCACTTTCGTCTGAAAATCTTCCTCTTTCTTTGATTTACCCGTATATTCTTCTTCCCAGTATTCCTTTATATGAATCAGAAAGTGTATTTCGTCCGGGACGACTTCTATCTCCGAAGAACCGGTCACTTCAATATATCTTTCATCACTTTCCTGAGCATTGGCAAGGATATTCCATGCGAACAAGGCAAAAAGCCAATAAAAATACTTTTCTCATATCTTCGATTATTAGGGTGTTATTACTTTTTATATGCCATCAGTTCACAAAGCTATAAAAAAATCCATATTACGAACTTCATTCTAAAATATCAAACAAGCACTTTCTATGTATCAAAATAACATCTCCTTTCTTTACTTTATACTTATAAG
>VOFH01001585.1_pt1 | contig 55800 bp, 82 predicted proteins | sample 5384091 | NCBI WGS metagenome assembly VOFH01 (sample SAMN12384727, study PRJNA508395) | human gut metagenome | isolation source: healthy gut G | host: Homo sapiens | reverse complement strand
ACCGGTGTTGGCCAGTTCAACGGTAAGTGCATTGTAAATGTCGGGCAGGTGGCCCACCGGGAATTCGACGTCGATAACCGAACCCTGGATGCGCGTAACGCGTCCAGCGGTCGGCTCTGCAGCCGTCTCGGGAGCCGCTGTGGTCTGATTGTCAGCCATATGCGTTCCTACTCTTCCTTCTTATTCAGCGCGTCGGCGCTGCCGATGATTTCGGTAAGTTCTGGGTAATCGATGCCTGACGCGAAGCGTTGAGCTTGCGAGTCAGTTCATCGATCAGGCTGCGGGCGTTGTCTGTAGCCGTGTGCATGGCGTTCTGTCGGCTTGCAGTCTCGGATGCCGCTGCGGTGAGCAGGCATTCATGGATACGGGACTGGATGTACTTCGGCAGAATCGCGTCGAGTACTTCGTCAACGCTTGGCTCGAACGCATACAGAGGAGTCGCAGCATCGGCATCGGATTCCGGCACAGGACCGGATTCCGGCTGTTCCGGAAGCACGAGCTCAACGGGTAGCATGCGCAGCACACGCACCTTCTGAACCACCATATTCACGAACTCGGTGAACACAATGTAGAGTTCGGAGACTCCACCTTGGTCCGCCGGCTTCATATAAGCGTCCAACAGTGCCTTCGAGATGGACTCTGCGACTTCCACGCCGGGCTGGTCGGTATCGCCTTCCCAAGTGCCGGCAACATCACGGTTGCGGTACTTGTAATACGTCACACCGCGACGACCATACACATACAGTTCCGGCTGCTTGCCCTGCTCATCGAGTCGGGCCAACAGCGATTCCGTTTCGCGGATGATCGAGGAGGTGTACGGACCTGCCATACCACGATCCGAGGTAAGAGCGAGGACAGCCACGCGAGGGTTGTCCTCGTTCTTTTTCACGATCGGATGGTCGATATGGGTATGGGCCACCAGCGCTTGCACGGCGTCGAAAATCGCATCGGTATACGGCTTCGCGTTCAAGGCCACGTCACGTGCCTTGGCGATATGCGAAGACGCGATCATCTCCTGCGCGTTGAAGATTTTCTCCAGCGACGCGGTGGAGGCGATCCTAGATTTCAATGCGAGTTGCGAGCCCATGAATCACTTCTCTCCTGCGACGATCTTTTCCTGCTCGACCGGAGTGGTGTGCTTCTCGTCAGGCTTCTTCTCGACCAGCGGCTTGCCGGCGGAAGAGACGAACGTCGAACGGAACTCGTCCACGGCCTTATCGAGGGCAGCCTCGGTGTCGGCGGTGAATTCTTCGGTCTCGCGAATGGTCTTGAGGATATCGGTGTTGTGATCCAGATAATCCAGCATGCCCTTTTCGAACGGCAACACGTCGCTGATTGGCAGGTCATCCATCTTGCCATGGGTGCCGGCCCACACGGACACGACTTCCTGTTCCATCGAATACGGGGAGAACTGCGGCTGCTTCAGGAGCTCGGTCAGGTGGGCACCACGGGTCAGCTGGGCCTTGGAAGCCGCATCCAGATCGGAAGCGAACATGGCGAAGGATTCCAGCGAACGGTACTGCGCCAGCGAGATCTTCAGCGTGCCGGAGACCTTCTTCAAGGCCTTCGTCTGGGCAGCGCCACCGACTCGGGACACGGAGATGCCGACGTCCCACAGCAGGACGCTGGTTCGCGTTGAACAGGTCGGACTGCAGGAAGATCTGGCCATCGGTGATGGAAATCACGTTGGTCGGAATGTAGGCGGACACATCGTTCGCCTTGGTCTCGACGATCGGCAGGCCGGTCATCGAGCCGCCGCCGAGGTCATCGGAAACCTTGGCGCAACGTTCGAGCAGACGGGAGTGCAGATAGAACACATCGCCCGGGTAAGCCTCACGCCCCGGCGGACGACGCAGCAGCAGGGAAATCGAGCGGTAAGCCTCAGCCTGCTTCGACAGATCGTCGAAGACGATGAGCACGTGCTTGCCGTTGTACATCCAGTGCTGTCCGATGGCGGAACCGGTGTACGGTGCGATGTACTTGAAGCCTGCGGAATCGGAAGCCGGGGAAGCCACAATGGTCGTGTACTCCATAGCGCCGGCCTCTTCCAGGGACTGCTTCACCGATGCGATGGTGGAGCCCTTCTGACCGACGGCCACGTAGATGCAGCGGACCTGCTTCTTCGGGTCTCCGGATTCCCAGTTGCGCTTCTGGTTGATGATCGTATCGATTGCGATAGCGGTCTTACCGGTCTGGCGGTCGCCGATGATGAGCTGGCGCTGGCCACGTCCGATCGGCGTCATTGCGTCGATGGCCTTCAGGCCGGTGGACAGCGGCTCGTCAACCGGATGACGATGCATAACGTCAGGTGCTTGGGCCTCGAGAATACGACGGCCTTCGGTCTTGATCTCGCCAAGACCGTCAATCGGGTTGCCTAGCGGGTCCACGACGCGGCCAAGATAGCCGTCGCCGACGGGCACGGAGAGCACTTCGCCGGTACGACGCACTTCCTGGCCTTCCTCGATACCGGTGAAATCGCCGAGGATAACCACGCCGATCTCGCGGGCGTCAAGGTTGAACGCCAGGCCAAGCGTGCCGTCTTCGAAGGTCAGCAGCTCATTGGCCATGCAATCAGGCAGTCCCGTCACGTGCGCAATGCCGTCGCCAGCGGTCGCGACATAACCGACTTCCTGGGTCGGAGTGTCCGACGGCTTGTACGACTCGACGAACTCATCGAGCGCCTTGCGTATCGTGGTGGGATCAATGGTAAGTTCTGCCATGATCACTCCTTATTGTTGTTTTTAAATTCAGTCAAGTCTTGTTTCAGGCTTGTTCACCGTGTGGCGTGCCGTCAGGCGGTCGCCTTCACCGTGCGCTGAAGATGTTGCAGCTGTGCGACCACCGTGTTGTCGGTGACCTCGTCGCCCACCTGGATGCGCATACCACCCAGGACGGTCGGATCGACCACCGAGTTAATGTGCACCGGATGGCCGGTCTTCGCCGAATAGATGGCGACGAGCTTCTTGACCTGCTCCTTGCTCAGTGGCGTTGCCGTGGTGACGGTGACCATCGATTCGCCCATATGACGGGAGAACTTGTTGATCAACCACTGGATGGTCTGCAAATAGCGGCGGTTGCGCAGATTGCAGGTCGCATGCTCGGCCAGACGCTTGGTCACCACGTTGAAGTCGGCATTGCCGATCAGGCTGTACAGCAGCTTGATACGGGCTTCAGCGGGGACGGTTGCGTCATACAGCTTGCTGCGTACGACCGGAAGGTTGAGCAGTGCGGAATGCAGCTGGGCAAGCTCGATGGAGACCTGCAGAGTAGCATTCGTGTGGTCCGCGTAGTACATCATGCCATCCACACCGAAATCCTCGGTGGCGTTGGCGATGTCGGATACGCGGCTCCAGCGGCGGGCCACCAGATCGGACATGATTTCCATCGTCAACAGATGGGCATCATCTCCAATGAGGGTCTTGACTACCGCAACCTTGTCTTCGACTGGGCGCGACGGGTCGGTGAGGGCACGTTCAAGCTGAATGTTGTGGTCGAGCACATTGGTGATCGTGAACAGTTCGTTCCCGATACGCCATGCGTCCTCGCCGCTGTCACGCAGCTTGGGGGCCAGCGAGTCACGCGAAACGCGGTCTGCGATACGCGATGCTTCTCCTCGCATTGGTCACCTCCCTTTCTTGAAGGTCTTCAATCACTTCTTGTCGCTGTCCATGTCGGCGATCATCTGGTCGATCATCGTCGACTGCACGTCGTCGCTTTCCAGCTTGCTGCCCAGGATCTTGCCGGCCAGTGCCGTTGCCAGCACGCCGACCTCACCCTTCAGGCTCACCAGAGCCTGCTGCTGCTGGGATTCGATGGAACGCTGGGCGGTGGCGGTGATCTGCGCGGCATCAGCCTCGGCACGGGTACGTGCGTCGGCGATGATGTGCGATGCTTCCGCACGAGCGTCGTCGCGGATCTTGGAAGCTTCGACGCGTGCGTTGCTCAGCTGGGCATCGTACTTCGCCTTGGCTTCGTCGGCATCCTTCTGGGCCTGTTCGGCCTTGGCGATGCCGCCTTCGATCTTGGCTGCGCGCTCATCGAACACGGCCTGGAACTTCGGCAGGAAGAACTTGTAGAAGAACACGGCGACGATGATCAGAATGACCAACGACCAGAAAATGTCGTAGCTTTTCGGAAGGAACAGTTCCATCTCGCTAGCTGCGGTCACCATAGTGTCTTCCTCCTTTCACGTTCGTTTGCGTCTTCGGTGTTTACCTTGGGGATCAAGTCTTACTTGATGAAGGCGAGCACGAAGCCGAGCAGTGCCAGCACCTCAACGAATGCCAGGCCCAGGAACATGAGGGTCTGCAGACGGCCGCCGAGCTCAGGCTGGCGAGCGGTGCCTTCGATGGTCTTGCCGATCAGGATGCCCAGACCGATGCCAGGGCCGATGGCGGCGAGGCCGTAGCCAACGACGTTCAGGTTGCCGGCAACCTCAGCGAGGGTAACGATATCCATGATTGTTTCCTTTCTGGTTATTGCTTGACAAGAAGCAACACTTAAAAAGCCGGCGGTCAGTCGATCTCCGGATAGCTCATATTGATGTATGCGGTGGTCAGGATGGCGAAGATGTAAGCCTGCAGGCAGGCGACCAGCGCCTCGAACAGGAACATGAACATGCCAGCCGCGAAGGTGATGATGCCGAACGGCATCATCAGCTTGTTCACCACATCAACGAGGAAGAACTGCGTGGCCGAGAGGCACAACGCAAGGATCAAGTGGCCTGAAACCATGTTGGCGAACAGTCGGATCGTCAACGAGAACGGGCGGATAATCAGCAGCTCAAGCAGCTGAATCGGGGACAGCAGAATGTAGATCGGAGCCGGCACGCCCTTCGGGAAGATCTCGTCCCTCAGGAAGTGGCCAAGGCCCTTTTCACGGATGCCGGCAATCCAGTACTGGCAGAAGCACCACATGGCGAACACCAGAGGCAGCGTGATGGACGCGCTTGCCGCGATATTGAAGCCCGGGATGATGCCGCACAGATTGAAGACCAGCAACGTGCAGAACACGGTGGTGATCATCGGCACGTAACGCTTGCCACGCAGCTCGCCCATCACCTGATAGACGATGTTGTCGCGGACAAACTCGATCAGCCATTCGACTGCGCCCTGCCAACGGCCAGGGATGAGCTTTGCACGGCTTGCCGTAATTCCGAGAACCAGCAGCATGATGACGGTCGCAAGAATACGAACGAGGATGATGCGGTTGATGGCGAACGGCGTGCCTTGAAAAACAAACGGATCGGGAAGGAAGTCATTGATGCTCGGCATCTCTGGACCATCGGCGATGGTCATGATGCCCTCTCCCAATGCACTAATCATTCACGCCTCCTGCTCTTGTGTCAGCTGTTAGTCTAGCCCAACAGCTGAGTCGAATGTGACGTTCCGGTTACCAAACCAGAACATCCTTCGGGTTCTATGTTAACGCGCCCATAAACGCGTTCGCATACCAGCCCCGAATGGCTGCAAAGGATTATCAGCCCGTGGCTAGACAACATGCCGCACCGGGAGCTTTCCCTACTACCGTATAGCGAAAAACCGGCGTTTCGCACGTTGCGGGGACTATTAGACACAACCACGGCCGTTGTCGATTCGGCCTATTTCACCCCATTCACACCAAAATAGACATCGTTTGCAACACTGCTTGATAAAACGTTTTACTTAACATATCGCACCATAATATATGACAGCGAAAATGAAACGATGTCGCAGCAGGCAACAAAAACCGCGCAAAAAGCCCACGACACCGCGCAAAAGCGGCAATCGTGGGACAATCGCCAATACTTGTCAGCAGTCGCCGATCTTCGTGAAATCAGCCGCGAATGACACCGTATCCATCGTGCGAGAATGGCGTGAACGCGTCGACACGCGGAGAACCGGGCTCGTGCCGGATCGAACGGTCGGTGCCGAGGCGCTTCTCCTCGCGCAGCTGCGGTACTTCGCTCAAATCGTATGGCGTGGTCTGATAGACCCAGTTGAGCCAGTTGCGCCACAGCAGGTTGGCGTGGGCGCGCCAGGCGAACAGCGGTTCGAGCTTCGGATCGTCGTGCGGGAAATAGTTTTCGGGGAACGGCACGTTGGTCATGCCCTTCTTCATATCCCTCTCGTATTCCTCGGCGAGCGTGTACTTGCCGTATTCCCAATGGCCGAGCGCGAACACTTCGGAGAAGTCACGCGTGGCGATGAGCCCCGGGCCGGACTTCGGACCCCACGTGAGCACCTGCAGCTCGGGATTATGGGCGATATCACCCTCGTTGACCCCCGCCAGGCGGGAATGCGGTTGCAGGCAGATCTCGTCGAAACCGTTGGTGAGGAAGCAGTATTCGTCCTGCAGATACTGGGGGAACACTCCGAAGAGCTTCTCCGGCAGCAGCTCCTGCGCACGCCGTACCGATAGTTGAGCGCGCCCATCGCGCCCCAGCACAGGTACATGGTGGAGAAGACGTGGGTGGAAGCCCAGTCGAGAATCTGCTTGAACTCGTCCCAGTAGTCGACCTGCTCGAAATCGAGGTGTTCGACGGGCGCTCCCGTCACCACAAGACCGTCGTAATAGTTGTCTTTGAACGCATCGAGCGTCTCGTAGAACTTCACCAGATGGTCGGCGCTCACGTGCGTGGCCTCGTGGGTGGAGGTCTTCATGAAGTCGACCTCGACCTGCAGCGGGCTCTTGGAGATCAGACGCAGCAGTTGCGTTTCGGTCTCGATCTTCTTCGGCATGAGGTTCAGGATCACCAGCTTGAGCGGACGCACGCGCTGGCGCTCCGCTTCGGGCTTTTCAAGCGCGAAGATGCGCTCGGAGTCGAGAATGTCTCTGGCCGGAAGGCCGCTGGGAATCTTGATAGGCATGTTTCCTATTATGGTGCGGACCCGATATGGCGTATTCGGCGGTTTTCATCGACGGGCCGCAGCGTTATACGAAAAACGGATAACGCGTTATCAGATATGCGATTTCACTAGCAGCGCAATATGCGACACGCCGATTTGACTTATTAGCCAACATCCGTAAAGTAGTTAGAGCTGCCTCAATGAAGGCAAGCCGACGCGGGGGTGGAGCAGCTCGGTAGCTCGCTGGGCTCATAACCCAGAGGTCACAGGTTCAAATCCTGTCCCCGCTACGAATCGCGGGAGGCCGTCACGAATTTATCGTGACGGCTTTTTGTTTCCTAGCAGCATTATTGCCGATTGGACGATGATGTCCCGTGAAAAAACAACATCCAGCCCCACTCTGGGCAGAATCTATCAACATGTGGCTCGACTCACTGAAGGCGGCGGGCTACTCCACCAACACGCTCAACACGCGGCGCTGCCAGATGAGCGCACTGTCGCGGGCGCTTGAGGGCGATCCTAGGGACGTGGAGGGCGACGACCTGCTCGCCCACTTCGCCGCGAAGGACTGGAAGCCCGAGACACGCAAGGGCGCGAAGAACGCCTGCGTCAGCTATTTCCGATGGCTCAAAGCGTCCGGCCGCAGCGAGGCCGATCCGAGCGAGTTCCTACCCACCGTCAAGCGTCCCGAACCGCATCCCCGGCCATGCCCGGACGTGGTCATACTCACCGCACTGCGCAAGGCCACGGACAGCGAACGGCTCATGCTGCGTCTCGGCGCGGAATGCGGTTTGAGACGCTTCGAGATAGCGAAGGTGCACAGCCGCGACGTCATGCGCGACCTCGTGGGCTGGAGCCTCGTCGTCGTAGGCAAGGGCGACAAGCAACGCATCGTGCCGATCGGCGACGACCTCGCCCTGCTAATCCGATCCGCCAACGGCTATCTGTTCCCCGGCCGATGGAGCGGCCACGTCGAATCATCCTACGTCGGCCGACACCTGAGCGACCTCTTGGGCGACGGATGGACGGCGCACAGCCTGCGCCACAGGTACGCGACAACGACCTACGCCGCCACACGAGACCTGCTGCTCGTCTCCAAGCTCCTAGGCCACGCCTCGGTCGAGACCACGCAACGGTACATCGCCATGCCCGACGACCGCCTGCGCGCCGCAGTGGAAGCCACGCGCCTCGCCGCATGATGTTGTATTGATGTCATATTGATGTATAATAGACGTATTAGGAGGTTTGATGGAGTTTGAATACGATCCGGCGAAGAGCGCGAAGAACCTCGCCAAGCACGGCATCGACTTCGAGGCGGCCCAGCGCATGTGGGACAACTCAAAGACGGTGACGCTGACCGCTCCCAATCCCGGCAACGACGATGTGCGTTACATCGTGCTCGGCATGATCGACGGCAAGCACTGGACGGCGATCACCACCAAGCGCGGCAAACGCATCCGCATCATATCCGTGCGCAGATCACGCAAGAACGAGGAGGCATACTATGACAGCCAAGACTAAGCCCGACGCCAAGGCAATCACCAGCGACCAGCTTGAGGAGATGTTCGACAACGGCGACGACATCCTCGACTACGTGGACATGAGCAATCCCGTGGTCGAACATCACCCCCCCGCTGGAGAAGCGCATCACACTCACGATGCCCGCATGGATGGTCAGCGAACTGGACGAGGAGGCCGCCGATCTGGCGATCAGCCGCAACGCCGTCGTCAACACATGGATCGCCGACCGCCTGCGCACCACGCGACGCCGCGAAACGATCCACGCCTAGCCCATAAACGACGAAAAGCCCCCGAACCATACCGTGAGTGCGGTAGGTTCGGGGGCTTTGTTATGTCAGGCCTTGGATGCGCGGGCCTTGAGGGTGCTGCGCCGATGACGACGCCGATGGTCAGGGCGACGGCGTTGATGGTCGTCGCGGCCGGATCGGCCCACGTCCAGCCCCATACGGGGCCGAGGGTCTGCACGAGCACGCCGATGGCCGGCAGCACGATCAGCGCGACCCATTTGAGCACGTCATAGGCTCGGTTCGGCAGCAGCCAATCGGGCACGGTCGGCTCCGTGCCGGCGGTCTGGGGGTCGGTGTTTTCGTCGGTCATATTGTCCTCGATTCTGTGATTTGGAACCTAGGAACCCCGCCCGGCCAAGGTGCAGGATTCCCAGGTTGGGTTCGGGTTCTCAGTAGTTCAGTAGTGCAGCACTTCGCCGGGGTAGATCACGTTGGGGTTGCCGCTGCGATAGCCGGTGAGCTGCGTGTAGCCGATGCCGAGGCGGGCGGCGATGCCGCTGAGGGTGTCGCCGCTGCGCACGGTCACGGTGCGGGTGGCCGGTGGGGCGTTGCTGCCGGTGGCGACGCTGCCGCCGCCGTTGTAGGTGACGACCTGACCGGGATAGATCAGGTTGAGGTTGCCGCTTGGCACGCTCCACCTGGACAGCGGCCACAGGCCTGTGCGCGAGGCGATGCCGCTCATGGTGTCACCAGAGCGGACGGTCACGCGGGTCGTGTTGGCCTGCGTGGTCTGCTGCGTCGCTACGGTCGCGGAGCCGAGGCGCTGGTTGACTATCGCCATTACCTTGTCGTAGTTCGCGCCGAGCGCGTCGCGGCGCTGCTGGCCGTTGCCGTAGTCGCCACGGATCGTGGCGGTCGCGAGTGCCTGTAGGTCGATGGTCTGGGTCGGCGGCTTCTCGGTCGGCGGCGGGGTTACGGGCTTGGCTGCGCCGGCGGGGTTGGCGTAGGCCTGCCACTGGCTTGCGTCGCCTCGGAAGTAGTTGAGGTCGAGCGGCCCGTTGTAGCCGCTGATCCAGCCGTTGGAGGTGTACTGGCGCATGGCCTCGCCGTAGATCGCGTAGTTCCACGGTCGGCTTTGGTAGCCGGTGGGAGCGTTGCTGGCGTACTGGGCGACCCACAGGCCGCAGTTGGCGCGCACGTCGCCGGGTATCTGGCCCAGCGCGCTGGCCTGCACGTACACCATGGGCCATACGCCGGTGAGCGTGTGGACGCGCTGGACGAACCGGCGAACCCAGTCGGAATTGCCCCACTGGGCGTTCTGATAGGACTCCCAGTCGAGCACGAGCACGGCCCTGCCGATGTAGTCCCTCGCCCGGCCGACGAAGTAGTCGGCCTCGGCCTCGGCGTTGTTGCCGCCGGCGTAGTGGTACAGGCCGAGGCTCTTGCCCCGGTCTGTCACGCACTTGGCCTGCGTGCGCCAACTGGAGTTCTCGAAGCCGATGCCCTGGGACACCTTGACTGCGGCGAAGTCGTAGCTTGCGGTGCAGGTCACGTTAGCGGCCTGCCAGCCGGACACGTCGATGCCGACCATGTCGGCCATCGCGATCGCCGGCGTGCACGCGAGCAGCACGGCGAACAGTGCCGCGATGAGGGCCTGTAGCGGCTTGCTTTTGTTCTTGATTTTGCCCATTCGTTTTCCTTCCTGTGTTGGGTGGGCATATGAAACAGCCCCCGCCGGGATGTCCGGCGAGGGCTAAACCTTCTTGGGGGCTATCGGCGCGTCCTGTATGTCCTGGTTGACTTGGGTGCCGTGCCCGTTGCCGCCGAGGCTGTGGTAGCTGTCGTAGACGAGCTGCGCGGTCCGTTTGGCGGTGTTGTCGGCGATGCCGTCGTTGGCGACCATTTCGCGCTGCATCTGTTCGAGCTTGCACAGCAGGAGCACGCGCACGCCGGTCTGCATGGCGTCGGATTTGCGTCGGTAGCCGCGCCACCAGCCGAGCATGTATCCGCCCAAGGCGGTGATGATGCCGGTGGCGGCCCAGACGGTGAGCTGCTGGGCTATGGGGTTCACTCTCCGCTCCCCTCGTCGAGGCCGGCGATGTATGCCCGTACGGCTTCGCGGCCCGCTTCGGGCACGTCGTCGATGGTCTTGCGGCCGGCGATGACGAGACGGGCGTAGACGCGGATCATGGCTTTGCTCATGCTTCACCCCCTGACAGCAGCTGGTAGATTTCGGCCAATGCCTCGTCCTGATCGAGGCTGGACGCCTCCAAGCCGGCGAGGCGCTGACTGTCCGATTTGGATGCCTGCACGCAGTCGAGCCAGATGCTGTCGGCCTGTTCGATGGCTTCCTGTTCGGTCAGGTCGCGGATCGTGTAGGCTTCGTCGGCGGTGTATTCCGTCCATGCGGTTTCGCCGTCCCCGTGCATGACGGTGGTGATGTTGCGGCGGATGCGGATGTCCGCGAGGCCGTCGCCGCGCGGGTAGTAGCTGACCTCTTCGAGGGGTTCGAGGCTGGATACGGTCTGGAGCATGGGTTTTCCTTCCTGTGTTGGGTGGATAAATACCGGGTTGCGCGGCGCATGGTGTGGTCGATGCGGTGGCGTCGCCGGTATCGGATGCTGTCGCTGTTGCGCAGGTATCCGTAGTAGGAGCAGCAGCGTCGCGCGAGCTGTTCGGTCATGGGCCGGCGTCTGGCGCGGTTGAAGGTGCGGCGGGCGCGGAGGAACACGCCGCTGCGGATGTTGACGCGGCCGTGGGGTCGGAACGTGTAGCCGACCATGTCGATGGGTTCGAGGTCGAGGCGTTTGCAGTTCCATTCCTCGTGCACGTCGAGTTTGAGCGCGTCCTTCAGGTAGCGGACGATGCGGCGGGCGGCGATCTTCAAATCTCGTTTGGAGGTGCCGATGAGCAGCAGGTCGTCCATGTACCACAGTTGGTGCGTGATGAGCCGGCGGCGGGTGATCTCGCCGGTGCGCCGGCTGGTGCGTTCGATGGTCATGGCCGGCGATTCGATCCAGTGGTAGGCGTGGCTGAGGTAGTAGTTGGCGAGCCATTGGCTCAGGTAGCTGCCGATGTTGAGGCCGTTGTCGCCTTGGTACCGGTCGATGAGGTGGAACACGAGGCGCAGCAGGATCGGGTCGCCGACGTCGCGCGTGAGCATCGCCTTCAATGTGGGGCGGTCGATGCTGGGATAGTATTTGCGCACGTCGAGCTTCACGAACCATTTGCTGGATCGTTCGCGTGTCCATCGTTTGATCGCGCGGCGGGCGTCGATGGTGCCGCGATTGGGGATGCTGGCGGTCTGCCATCGGCCCACCTTCGCGTCGAACAACGGCTGGAGAGCCATGACGGCCACATGGTCGTAGATTTGGTGGCGTACCGATTCGCGGCCGATGACGCGGTGTTTGCCGCTGATCGGTTCGACGCGGTTGAAGTACGTGATCCTGGTGTCGCGGTATCGGCCTTCGCGTATCTCGTCGGCGATCCGTTCGGCGAGCCGGTCGAGGTCGGGGTGGGTTTCGAGGAAGCGGGTCACGTCGCGGCGGGACCGTTTGCCCTTGAGGTAGTGATCGATCGCCCTGCGGACGAACATGGGCGTGGCGCAGCGGGTGTGCTTGCAATGGGTTTTCAGAGCGTTTCCTATCTGGACTATGCCGGCGTTCGACGGTGCTGGATGGGTTCGCCTACCGGCCGGGTGCTCGGTTTGATTTTCGGCTGGGCCGTGGCTTGCCCTCTCACTGGCTGGCGTGGAGGGTAGTTGTGGCGTAATGGCGTATATGCGTTGACAGGTTCCTGATATGCGGCCCCCGATGTTCCACCTGCGATTCGCGAGGTCGTTCCTGAGGTTCGCGGCGAAAGCGCCGCAGGCAGCCCCATCCCTGAGGTTGCCGAAGCGCTGCACCACGCACGGACGTCGGAGGCGTACCGCCACAAATCCCAAAGAGTTGCGAAACGTAGAAAGGGGGCTTTCGCCCCCTCGCTTCGCTTCACCCCCCCATCGCACTGCGGCTACGCCTTCGTGCGACCGAGCGCAGACAGGCGGCCCCCGATGCTCCACCAGCGAAACGCGAGGTCGTTCCTGAGGATCGCGGCGAAAGCGCCGCAGGCAGCCCCATCCCAGAGGACGCCGAAGCGCCGCACCTGTCGGAGGCCTTGGGATGTGAGCGGGTTGGCTCCGATGGCGTCGCACATGCCGGTGGTGCTCGTCGCGTTCAGGCCCGTGGGGATGATGACGCCGTTGGACAGGGTGAAGTCCTCGGCGTAGCGCCATGAGTCGTTCGTGGTCTTGTCGCGTGCGGTGAATTCGCCGATCTTGGTGTAGTTCGCCGTCGAGGTCTTGGATGCCTTGGTGATGTCGAACACGCGGTAGAGTTCGATGCGGCCGAGGTTGTCGTTGTCCTTGACGGCGTTGGCGATGAGGTCGGCGTCGCTTTCGTAGATGCCGTTGAACAGTTCGATGCCCTGTAGGCGGATGGGTTGGTGGTTGGCGGCGGACGCGGTGGATGGGCGGCCGTCGGTGCCGAGCAGCTTGTCGGTGGCCCCGGTCTTCCACGGCATGCTGTTGACGAAGCATGCGGTGGTCGTGGTGATGGCGTCGCCGTCGAGGTTGAGGGCGGTGTTGCTGGCGTCGATGGCGGTCTTGCTCAGGATGGTGCGGGCGCGGGCGGCGCTGTAGTTGCCGGTGTTGTTGCGTTCATTGTCGGTGCCGACGTTGACGGTGCTGCCGACGTCGAAGTTGTTGGCGGCGCTGGTGGCGATGATGACGCGCTTGACGCCGGTTTCGGCCTTGGTGACGGCGGTCTGCGGCGTGTACTGCCAGCAGCCGCCGAGCACGTCCGAGTTTTTGGTGGCGTATTTGAGCATGAGCATGAGCTGGACGTAGAAGGTGTCGCCGGCGCAGCGGCCGGCGTAGCCCTTGCCTTTCTTGAGCGCGTAGTCGATGGCTCGGTTCTGCGAGCCGAATTCGCGGTCGATCTCCTTGCCGCTGACGGACAGGGGGCGTTGCTGGGAGTCGAGGGAGGCGGCGTATTTCGCGAACAACAGGCATGGCCGTTTGCTGCCGTCGGGCAGCAGCACGCCGGGCAATGGCGCGTAACCGTCGTACTGGGTGTCGCTGTACAGGAATTCGTTGTGGGTGCTCGTGCTTTCGAGCTTGTAGTAGCCGGGGCATGTCATGACGTACACGTCGCCGTTGGTGCCGTCGCGTTTGAAGCGGGTGTCGATGCCGTCGATGGCGGTGACGTGGGGCACGCCGTCGTCGCCGATGGTGGCGTTGACGTCCCACACGCGGAAGGCGTTCAGGGGCGCGTAGTCGTCGCGTCCGGCCTTGGCGTTGGTGCTGATCTCGATGGTCAGGTTGGCGTTGTCTCGGGTCTTCACGCCCGTCGGCGTGTTGCTGTACGTGTATTTGGGGAACTTCACGCCGTACACCTTGCCGTCCTTGTGGGCGAGGTAGTAGCTGGCGATGTTGCCGTATTCGCCCTTGGTGCCGTCGTACTCGAATCGCACGCCCTTGGCGGCGTTGGCGTGCACCTTGGCGATGAGCTTGGCGGTGTCGGCGAGGGTCATGACCTTCTGCGTGTTCGCCATGATGGCTCCTTTCGGTTTATCGGTTGATGATGTCGAGCGCCCAGTCGATGTCGGACTGGGTGAGCGGCGGGATCGTTTCGGCGTCGGACAATGCCGGCGCGATCACGCTGTCGTACTGGGCGTCTATGTCGGCTTGGGTCGCGAAGACCACGCCGGCGGCCGCGCTGGCGGCGATCTTGGCCTTGCAGTCGTCGGAGAGCTGCCGGTATTCGATCACGCTGGTGCGTGCCGCGTCTGCGGCGTCCTTGGCTTCGCCGGCCGCGCTGACGGCCTTGTTGATGGCCGTGGTCGCGTCGTCTATGAGCTTGTCGAGCACGCCCATCTGATCCTGCGCGTCGGGCGCGGTCGCGTCGAACACGGCTCGTTCGACGATGCCGTGGAAGTTGCGCGAACAAGTCTTCGTGCCGTTGACGCTGACCTCGATGCCCATGAGGATCGCGCCGGCGCGCTGCAACGCCTTGCGCGGCACGGCGACGCGGTACGTGGCCGTGGTGGTGCCGAACACTGCTGGCATGCTCACGCGGTCGCCCAGCCCGCTGCCGGGCGCGGTGTTGTAGGCGAGCGCGCAGGTGATTCCGTCGGTGCTGGTGATGGGGGTGCCGTTGTCGGTGAGTTCGACGGTGATGGTGCGGCCGTTGTTGTCGCCGGCGTTGAGGCGTATGTCTGCGATGTAGCCGTTGGCTAGGTCGAGTTGGATGGGTTCGCCTGTGGCTTCGCGGAAGCTGTCAAGCGTTGCCATTGTCGTCGTCCTTGTTGAGTTGGTCGGTGAGTCGTTGGTTTTCCTTGGCGAGTATGTCGATCTGGGCTTGCAGTGCGGCGATCTGTATGGTGCTGTCGGCGATCATTTCGCGGAGTTTGCCGACCATGGCCGGGTAGAGGTTTTTGTTGTCCATCAGTCGTGTTCCTTTCCGTTGTCGGTGCGGGCGACGGTGACAGGACTGTCGGTTTTGTCTGCCATTGGTTATCTCCTATCGGTGATTGGTGGGGTTATCGCGTTGATGAACTTTTCACGCGCGGTTTGGATTTCCGCGGCGTGTTCGGCAAGCAGGGTTTCGAGGCTCGTGGCGTCCATGTCGGCGGGCAACCGTATCGACGGTTCCGGCTCGTCCGTCGTGGAACCGTCCAACGCCTGCGCGGCGGCGATGGCCGCGTCAGCCTCATACGGGTCGGTGACGGTGGATTCCAATCCCAACAACCGGCGGGTCTCCGCACGCCCGTCGGCGGCCAGCGCCCCGTTCGCCTTGAACGCGCGGTGCAGTGATGCGGCGCGCACCTGATTCAGGTCGACGAGCGCGTCATGCTCCAACTGCTCGTAGGCGCTCGTCCACGCGTTGCGACCTGACTCCGCGTCGATGACGCCGGGGTCGGCGACGCGTTTCGAGACATCGAGCATCATGGCCACGGTCTCCATGTCGGACGTGGTGCCGAGCAGCAGGCCCGTGGCGGCGATGTCCGTCAAATGGGTTCCCCATGCCGTGCCGCCGTCGATGCGCCCGTCCGGCGATGGTTCGCCGCTTCCCGGCAGGTCGATGAAGAGCCGGTCTCCGATGATTCGCATGGTTCCTCCACTATTTCCTCAGGTATCCGAACATCGTGCACCAGATGTTGGTGCCGCCGCCGGGGAACATGCTGTAGCCGCCGACGTTCGCGGGCATCGACTGGACCATGATCTCGGCCCCACTGCTGCTCTCGTTGCAGGGGGCGCTGGTGCACAGAGCGTCGCCGGCGGCGTTGTTGACGCCGCCGACGATCTTGTAGCTGCCGTATCTCGGCGGCGTCCACGAGCCCTTGAACCGAAATACCATCCATGGGCTGATGTGGTGGTTCCCATCCCAGTACATCGACTGAAATGTGCCTCTGGACGCATACCCTCCCAAGAAACCTCCCATGTACAGGTATCCGCTGTCGATGTCGGCTTGGATGCCGACTCGGCCATTGGGGTCCTGCGCGGCGAGCGTGGCGGTCGTTCCCACGGTCTTGGGAGACCACAGAGTTAGGTAGGCGCGCTTTTTGCCGGTATCGGGCGAGTCATAGTCCTGATATGCGGCGAGGAACACGGTGCCGCCCTTGGTGGTGTTGTCGGAGCCCTTGCGTTCGCCGATTCTGGCGAACGCGCCGGGGTCGTGCTCCGCGCGGTGGCCGCCGTTGAACGTGAGCGCGCTGACTTCGCCTTCCTGCTGCGTGGTGGACTCGACCGCGATGTACGGGTGCCTGTATGCATTGGTCTCGTGGTAGAACTGGATGCCCGCGCCCTCCAACTTGTCCGTGCCCGTGACCTCGGACTGTTGGAACGAGGGGCTTATCTCCACCCTGTTGCCCGACAGTCCGGTCTGGAACGTGCCCGTCAGCAGGTTGCTGCCGCCGTCACCGTCGAAGTGGACGGTTTCGTTGTTGTTGGCGTCGGTCATGACGAACTGGCCGGTGTCGAGGTTCCAGTAGGAGCGTTTGCCGGTGATGATGCCGGTCCTCATATAGGTCGCGTTGACATACAGCAGCCCGTTGGACAGGTATATGCCCTGCGTCTGCCCGTTGTTGGTGAGTTTGTTGAAGATATAGGTCTGGGTGAGTTCTCCTTCGAAGGTGTCCACGTAGCTGCGGGCGGCGGTCTCGTCGGTGCATTGCAGTCCGGTCCAGTACCAGTCGGCGTCGCTTGTGGTCGTGGTGTCGCGGTCCACCTGCATCCACAGTCGTGCTGTCTTGGCGTTCGACGGCACCGTGTAGCTGCCTGACACGTATGTCCATCCGCTGGCGTTGGCGGCGGCTTTGGCGATGGCCTGCCAATGGTTGCCGTTGCCGGTGTCCGTCCAGTGGATGCCGAAGCTGCTGGTGGCGCTGCCGGCCTTGCGGTACGCCCAGCCGGAGATGCGGAACGTGTGACCCCGGAACGAGTCGAGCAGCCATCCGAAGTACGTGTCGCGCACGTTGCCCAAACGGATCGCGCTGGCGATGCCTTCCGGGTGTGCTGCCGGCATGGTCTTCGTGAGTTTGGCGGCTCCGAGCTTGTCGAGGTCGTGGTCTGGGTTGCCGTTCGGGTTGCGCACGAGGTTCGACCCGTAGGCCATGATCGCTTCCGCGTAGGTCTTCGCACTGGACAGTGCCGTGTCGGCCTTGGTGGTCGCGTCGTTTCTCGCGCTGTTGAGCGTGCTGGTTCCGACGCTGTCGGCGTAGGCTTTGGCGGCGGTCTGCGCGTCGGTGGCGAGCTTCTGGGCTTGGGTCTGTGTGGCGAGGCTGCCGGCCTCGTTGCCGCCGACGGTGCTTCGGGCGGACAGGCTGAATTCGCCGGTGTCCATATCCCAAAAATTGAGGCCTGCTGCGTCGGAGAGTCGGCCGGTGAAGATGGTGTCGGCGAAGAGGCCCTTGCCGTTGGCGAGGCTGCGGAAGTCCCAGTCTCCGTTTGCTTTCTTGTGGTCGGCGATGCGCCAGTAGCCGCCGCCGATGTGGATGCATTGGGTGGGGTTCTGGTCTTCGGGCTTGTCGTACACGTAGATGCCTTGGCCGGGTTTGAGGTACGTGTATCCGCCGGTGGCGTTCATGATCTGGTTGATGCGGTCGATGAGGTCCTTCATGTACGGGCCGGTGCCGCCGGCGGCGCTGTTCCATGCGCCGGAGTTGGAGACGAGCTTGTCGAGGGCCTGCTGTTGGGCGGCGAGGCGCTGCGTGTAGGATTGCCGGATGTTGCCGAGGGTGATCTTGGTGTCGGCGAGGCTGCCGGCTAGGTCTTCCTCGATCTGGAGGATGCGGCCTTCGAGGCGCAATGGTGTGGCGAAGCTGGTGTCGATGATCTGCACGCTGTCGCCGACGTCCGTGCCTTCCGCGCTGAGGCCGGCTTGTCCGAGGGCGGTCACGTCGGCGGTGTAGGAGACGACGGGCGTGGCGCGGGTCTTGAGCGCCGCTTTGGTGAGGTTTAGGAGTTCCTGGGGGTCTTCGCAGTCGGGGAAGTCCACGCTTGCCTCGCTGTGGTGTCTGGTGCCGTCGGGGCCGGGTATGCCCCAGTTGGCGAGCGCTTGGTCGTCTTGGATGTAGGGTTTGCCGTTGTTGACGTCGGCGAAGCTGATTTTGCGGCCGTAGCCGCCGGTGGCCTCGCCTTGGTCGTTGGTTTGTTCGATGCCTTTGCCCCACCCGTAGAGGCGGGTGATGACGTCGCCGCTGTCGATGTCGCGTTTGATTTGGGTGAGGTCCTTGCCGTATTCGAAGCGTTTCGTGGTGTTGGCGGAGCCTCGGTGTTCGACGAGGTGGATGATGCGCCGGCCGATCCGGTTGCCGGTCGGGTCGGGCTGGACTTCGGTCTGGACTTCGAGCCCGTAGGTGTCGGCGGTCTTCTGGACGGCGTCGAGGACGGTGCAGTGGTAGAAGGCGAGGTCGGCCGTGCCGGTGAGGGTGCCGGTCTCGACGGTGCCGACCGCCCACCGGGTGCCTTCCAATGCCTTGGCGAGGCAGGCTTTGGCGTTCGCGTTGCGGTTGCGTTTGTCCTCGATATAGGTGCGCGAGAGTTCCGCGATGCTGCCGGTGCAGTAGGCGACGGTGACGGGCATGCCTGCGGCGCGGGCGGTCTGGGTGGACTGGCACAGGTATTCCGCCCAACGGCCCATCGAGTCCTGGAACACGATGCGTTCGTCCTTGTTGATCTCGCCGATGGTGGTGATGTCGAGGGTGTCGGTGCCGTCGGTAGCTCTCGTGCGGATGGCCTTGATGGCGTAGGGCAGGTCGCCGAGCGGGTTGCCCCAGCGGTCGAAGATCATGTATCGCATGAGTGTGCTCCTAGATGAGTGTGAGTGGCCTGTACGCGAGACTGGCGGCGGTGGCTCCGGTGAGGGTGAGCGTGTTCAGGCCGGGCAATAGGGGGAAGTAGTCGGATTCGAGTGTGGGTGTCATGAGGTTGCCGTTGACGCGCAGCTCCCGGTGGTCGGGGTCGGTGTCGATGGAGATGCGTCCGGTGATGGCGGTGGTGGACGTGACGGCGAGTTTGTGGCCGTGCGCGTCCTTGATGCTGACGGTCTTGGCGTCGGCGGCGGGGGTGAGCGTCCATGTGGGCCAGCATGGCCGGTTGCCTTTGACGTGGATCGTGTTCGCGTCCGTTTTGAGCGCGATGGATCGGCTGCGGCCGATCAGGTAGGGGTGGGCGTCGATCTCGGCTTGCACGAGGGTGGCGATCTGGTGGTCGCCGGCCCATTTGTCTTCCCACGCGCCGAGGCTCATGCGGCCTTGGTATTCGCCGGGCAGGCTGCGCCATGAGAGTGAGACTATGGTGCCGGCTAGGGCGGCGAGCCGGGTTTTGGCGGCGAGGATGTCGTCTTCGCCGCCGATGGCGTACAGGCTGAGCGTGATGGCGCGGTCGCCCATGTACGCTGCCCCGGTCGGGTCGGTGAGGGTCAGGTCGAGCCGGCCGTCGCGGCCGGGCATGTCCTGCATGCTCAAGGTCGATTTGGCGGCGTCGATGGTCACGCCGTCGGAGGATAGGGACAGCATCATGCGTTCCAGCGGGACGCCGTTGAGCGTGGGGTCTTCGACATGCGGCAGGCGCATGCGTCGCTGGTAGAGCATGATGCTGTCCTCTCTGGTTTTAACGGCCTCTCATGGCGAGGCTGTTGAGTTCGTAGCTCATGGGTTTGGCGAGCTTGCCGGCCATGACCTCGCCGCCTCGGTCGGACAGGTTGAGCGTGATGCCGCTGCTGAGCGCCTGATCGATGGCGTCGATGATGTCCTGTTTGGTCGCGTATTCGCCTTGGCTGCTGTCGATCGTGTAGGCCATCCGGCCGCCCGTGATGCGGGTCTGGTAGGCGTATGGGGTTTCGAGCATGCTGGTGTCGGTCTTCAGGCTCACGGTGGGGATCATGTCGGTCAGACCGTCGATGCTGTCCTCGACGAGGCCGCTGGCCTTGTCGATGCCCTGGGCCATGCCGGCGGGTATCCATTTGCCGACCTCGTCGCGGAAGATGCGTGACGGGCTGTGGATGCCGAGCACGCTCTTGGCCCAGCCGACGAGGCTGCTGCCGAGGTTGCTGATCGTGTTCCTGACCCACTGGAACGCGCCGCCGATGCCGTTGATGAGGCCTTGGATGACCTGACGGCCCGTGTCGTACAGCCATCGGCCCGCGCCGCTGACCGCGCCGAGCACGGTGTCGCGGATGCGGCCGACCGTGTTCGACACGGATTGGATGCCGTTGGACACGGCCGACGTGATCCCGTGCCAGATGTTCGACAGGTACGAGCTGACCGAGTTCCATACGCTCGTCCACACGCTCTGGATCGCGTTGAGGACGGTGCCGATCGTGGTCCTGATGCCGTTGATGATCGGCATGAAGAACGCGACGATCTTGTTCCACACGTCGGTGAAGAACGTGCTGATGGCGGTCCATACGGTGGTCCAGACGGCCTTGATTCCGTCGAGGATGTTCGACAGGAACGCTTTGATGCCGTCCCATGTGGTCGTGAAGAAGTCCTTGATCGCGTCCCATGCGCCCTGCCAGTCTCCCTTGAGGAAGCTGAGGAACACGGCGATGACGGTGCGGATCGCGTTCACCGCGGTCGAGATGTAGCCGCTGATGAGCGTGAAGATCGTGGAGACGACGTTGTAGATCGCCGTCCAGATGGTGCTCCACACGGTGTTCGTGCTGTTCATCTGCTGGGTGATGAACGAGAGTATCCAGCCGAACACGGTGTTGATGCCGTTCTGGATCGCCTGCAAGGGTGCGACGATGAGCGCGCCGATGACGGTGAACACGTTGACGATGAAGTCTCGTATCCCGGTGAAGATCGTCGTGGCGGTCGTGCTGATGCCGGTCCACACGCCGGACAGGAACGTGGTGATCGACGTCCATGCGCCGGTGACGCCGCCGCTGATCGTCTGCCATAGGCCCGTGAAGAAGCCGGCGATGCCGTCCCATGCGGATTGCACGGTACCTGTGATCGTGGCCCATAGGTTGGCGAGGAATTCGCCGAGCCCGTTCCATAGGTCTTGCGCGGTGGCGACGATCGTGTTCCACGTGTCCGTGAGCCATGAGGTGAACGCGGCCCATGCCTTGCGGCCGACCTCGGTCTGGGTGAAGAACCAGACGAGCGCGGCCACGACGGCCGCGATGGCGACGGCGATAGCGCCAATGGGGTTTGCCGCTATGACGGCGTTGAACGCGCCCTGCACGGCGGTCGCCATTTTGGTGGCGGCGCTCCACGCGGTCTGAGCCGTCTTGACGAGGCTGAGGCTGGAGCCCATCTGTTTGAGCATTTGAATCGGGCCGCCCAAGTCCATCATGAGCATGATGCCGTTGCTGATGCCCTTGGCGGCGGTCGTCACCGTGTTCATGGTTCCGGTGAGCGCCTGTAGACCGCTGTTGAGCGCCTGATAGCCCTTGACTGCGGCGAACGCGGTGCCGATGCCGATGATGATGGGCGCGAGTTCCTTGCCGTGCTGGATGAACCAGTTGAGCGTGTCGGCGACGAGTTTGATGCCGTCGGCGAGACCTTCGGGAGGGATCATGTGCGCCCAGTCGATGACCATGTTGACGACGCCCATGATCGCGTCCCTGATGGTGTCCCACGCGGATTTGAACGCGGTGATCGCGCCGTTTTCCTCCAGTTTGGAGTAGAGGCGCTGGAACCAGCCGATGAGCCCTTCGATGCCTGCCTGGACGACGGGCACGGCGTTGGTGACGCCGTCGGCGATCCAGCTCATGCCGCCGGTGATGGCGGGTTTGACGCTGTCGAGCACGCTCGCGCCGAGCTTGACGAACGCGGCTTCGAGGTTGCCGGTGGCTCCCTCGATGGTGCTGGCGGATGTGGCGGCTTCCACGGCGGCGTCGGTGAAGCCGAGCGACATGATCGCGTCGTTGAATTCCTGCGCGGTGATCTGCCCGTCGGCCATCGCGTCGCGGAAGTTGCCGGTGTAGGCTCCGGCCTCCTTGAGTGCCTGTTGAATCTTGCCGCTCGCGCCGGGGATCGCGTCCGAGAGCTGGTTCCAGTTCTCGGTCGTGAGTTTTCCCTGGCCGGCGGTCTGCGTCAGCACCATCGCCACGGACTTGAAGGTGTCGGCGGAGCCGCCGGCGACGGCGTTGAGGTTGCCTGCGGCTTCGGCGAGCTTGTCGTAGTTGGGCACGCCGTTGGCGGCGAGCTGGGCGGTGGTGTTGCGGATGTCGTTGAGGTCGTAGACGGTCTTGTCGGCGTAGTCCTGCGTGCTGGCGGTGAGTCGTTTGATCTGCTGTTCGCTGACGCCGGCGAAGTTCAGGGTGCTGGCGAACTTCTGGGCGCTGTCGGATGCGCTGGTGATCTCGCCGGACAGGCCCATGAACGCTTCGATGGCCTTGCCCGCGACGCTTTGCGCGATGCCGGTGATGACGCCGAGTTTCGCGCCGAAGCCGCCGGCGAAGCCGTTGCCGGCTTTGATGCCGGCGGTGTTGCCGGCGGTTTCCGATGCGCTGCCGAACGCCGATTCGATGGCCTTGCCGACGCCCTTCATGCTGGGCACGATCTGTACGAACGCGGTGGCGATCTCGATTGCCATGCTATGCCTCCCTGATGGTGGTGCGCGGTGCGGCCAGGTATGCGGCTAGTTGTTCGTCGTCCATCGCCATGACCTCGCCGCCCGTGGCTTCATGCCGGACGGTGCCGGGGCGTTGGAGTTGTCCGCGCCAGCGCGCGCCCTTGCGTGAGGCTTCCTTGGTTTTCGTCCAGGCGAGGAACGCGAGGCTGTCGCGGATGTCGGCGAGGAGGTAGGTTTGGTCGTCCCATGCGAGGCGCGGGTTGAGTTTTTGCCAGATGATGGACTGGCGGGGGGAGGTTGGCGGCCAGTGCGGCCGCCCGGTTGGCGGGCAGTTCGCCAGTCCATATGAGGTCGGTGTTAAGCCCATAGAAACGCTGGAAGTCCGCTTCGAGCGCGTCGGGTGCCGTGGCGAGCATTCCTATGAGCGTCAGGAGTTTGGGGCGACCTGTTCGAGGAGCTGGGCGATGAATTCGCTGACCTTGTCGATGCTCACGCGCCCGGTGTCGGGGTCGCGCAATGCGTCCTTCATGGCCGTGTACTGGGGGCCGCAGAGCTTCTTGAGGAAGGGGACGATGGCGAACGCGCCGGCACCGTTGCCGGACTGGGCGGTTTGGAGGTCGTAGAGGTATTCGACCATGTCGAGGTCGTCGAAGATCGCGGGGCTGACGGCGAGGGTGACGCCCATGACCTCGACGGTCTTGGGCTGGTTTTTCGGGGTTTTGTGGTCCTGCGGCTGCTTGGCTGCCATATGCGTGTCCTTTCAGAGGGGTGCGCCCGCCGGACGGCGGGCGCGGGGTGGGATCACTTGCTGAGCGAGGCGGTGGCGACGTTGGCGATGTATTCGACGCTGGTGGCTCCGTTGATGAGGTCGCTCGGGTTGGCGCTCATGGTCACGCCGTAGCCGATGGCGTCGCCGGCGCTGTAGGTGGTGTCGTCGAATTCGGTGATGGTGCCGTCGGCGACGACGATGCGCTTGACTCGGTTGCCGGTCATGGCGATCTCGAACACGAGCACGAGGCTTTCGCCGGACGGGATGGCGTGGTAGACGGTGAGCTTGTCTGCGGTGCCGGTGACGTTCGCGGTGCCGAAGCGCAGTTTGAGGCTGGCTTCGTTGGTTTCGATCATGTTGAACTGCCATGTCTCGCCGTAGCCGCTGATCTCGGACAGCACCTTGATGCCGCCCATCTCGTTGATGTCGGTGGTGTCGGTGTCGGTGGCGTTGGTGACGCCGTCCTCCGACAGGTAGCCGACGCAGGTGTATGTTGCCGGCAGGGCTGTGGTGGCGTCGGTCGGCAGGGCGGTGCCGGCGGGCGCGTAGTAGAGGCAGCCGGTCTTCTTGGGCTTGCCGAGGCTGACGTTTTTCTTGTTGTTGTGGTTGGTTTCGGCCATGATGGTGCCTTTCGGATGGTGCGGCGTCGTCTTATTGGGTGGCGGCGTCGAGGCTTATGGTGATCTGGTATCGGGGCTGGGGCGGCGGGCCGGGGTCAGGCAAGTCGATGACGCTTTCCACGCTGACGGCGGCGATGGGGTCGAGCAGGTCGAGGTCGAGCAGTCGGGGCAGCACTTGGCCCGTGGCGAGCTGGGCGGCTTGCCATCGGGTTTCGGCCCAGACCTGCACGGCGATGGTGGGGCGGCTGCTGTATTCGAGTTCCCGGCCGCCTACCCGTTCGATGGTCACGAACCGTTGGGGCCGGTCTGCGGGCACTTCGAGGTAGGCGGTCAGGCCGTCGCCGTCGGGGTCGGCGTCGATCCAGTCCTTGACTGTTTTTTCGAGGTTGAGTCTCATTGCTGTTTCACCGACTTGAGCAGCGTGTTGTGTTTCGCGTTGTCCTCCATCGCCTTCACGTTGCCTTCGGAGCCGTGCCCGGTCGTGGCGAGCGCGACGCTGCCTTTGGGGGTGCTGACATGGGTTGCGGCCTCGTAGGTCGCGCCTTCGACCTGTGCCATGCTGTTGGCACGGGCGGCGATGAGCGCGGCCTGTTGGTCGATGGTCTGCTGGATGGGTGCGGATTGGCGTACCGCACGGAAGCCGGCGAGGTTGAGTTTGACCTTTGCCATGCGTTGCTCTCCTAGCCTCTGGTGTCGGCGAGTTCGACGGTGAGGTTCCAGCGGGTCGGGGTCATGCCGCCCGTGTAGGGGCGGGGGTCTCCGATCACGGTGTATTCGACGCCGTCGATTCTCGCCTTGGCCCCGCGCAGGCTCCGGTAGGGCCATGCGCGGGGCATGTGGATGGTTTTGGCGGTGCGGATGCCGTCGGGGCGGATGGGGTCGGTGGAGTTCGACTGGCTGCCGTCCTGTATGAGCACGTCGTCCACCTGTTCCTCGCGGGTGTTCCAGATGATTCCGCCGCCGGGGTCCTCGCCGGCTTTGACGCGGTGGATGAGGGTGATGGTCTCGCCTCTCATGCCGCGCCTCCGGCCATGTCGTAGGCCCATGCCTCGCCGTCGCCGCCCAAGGCTTCCTTCTCGCTCGTGGTGAGGTAGAGGTCGCCGGCGGGGTTGGCGTAGCTCAGGCTTTCGCTGTAGCTTCCGGCCGTCTGGGTGGATTGGGTGACGCCCGACATGTCGGGGCCGGCCTGCATGGCTCGTTTGACGGCCATGCAGGCGATGCGATTCAACGTGGCGGGCTTGGCGGCGGGCCAGCGCGGGCAGGTGGTGCGGATCAGGTCGGATGCGTCCGCGAGCAGCGCTTCGGCGCGTTTGTATTCCTCGCCGGTGAGCGCGTGCCAGCGTGCTTCGAGGTCTCCGACCTGCGCGAACGGCTCGCCGTCATCCACGGCACTATCGCCGCCCGTGCCGCCATCGGTCTGATTGCCGGACAGGTTGAACGGTTGGAGTGGGTAGCCGTCCATATTGCCTCCCTTTAGGCGAGCACGCCGGCGGCCTTGAGCTTGGTCAGTGTGGAGTTGACCTTCGCGATGATGGCCGCCGAGTCGGCGTCGGCCGCGAGCTGCGGTTCGGCCGCCTGCTGGAGCACGCCGCCGCGAGCGCTGGTTGTCGGCGCGGGCGGGGCGAATGTGCTGGGCTTGCCGGTGATCGCGCTCCATGCGGGGGCTGCGGCCGGGTAGGTGGACGGCTTGCCGGTGATGGCAGACCATGCGATGGTCGCGACGCCTTCGGCGAAGGGCGTGCCGTCGGGCTTGACCAGACGCACGGGAATGGACAGGCCGGTCTCGTCGGCCTCGTCGTGTTCCTGCACTACGAGCGTCTGGGTGAGGGGCGCTGCCATCACTTGCTCGCCTTGACGGAGGATGTGGACTTCTTGAGCACGGCGATGCCCTTGGGGTCGAGGATCGCGTAGGAGTACATGGCCTCGGTGCGGTAGGCGATCTGGTTGACGCCCTTGAGGTCCTTGCCGGTGTTGTCGGGGTCGCCGTATTCGATGATCTCGCTCCAGATGTCGCGCACCATGCCCCACTTGATGAGGCGGAAGTCGCCGAGGAAGGCGAGGATGCCGGTCGCCGGGGTGACGAGCCGGCCGTTGACCGTGCCGGACGTGGCGGCCGGGATGCCGTCGAGGTTGCCGACCTGAAGGTTGATCGGGATCTCCGGGTAGAAGCGCTGGCCGGTGGAGGGCACGCGGATCTTGCGCAGCTCGTTCGCCATGGTCTTGGACAGGGCGATGCCGTTGATGTCGTACTCGTCGCTGACGGCCTCCGCGAGGCTGTCGATGTCGGCGACGCGATCGTCGGTGGCCGTCACGCTGACCGCGCTTTTGGCGAGCGCGTTGAAGCCTTCGAGGGTCGTCTTCTTCTTGGGGTCGAAGGCGTGGTAGACGACGTAGTCGAGGACGCGGCCCATCGCGGCGGCCTGGTCGGTCATGATCTTGCTGATGATCTCCAGTTTGGCGTCGTCGTCGGCCCACTGGAGCTCGTTGCTGACGCGGGTGGTGGTCTGCACCTTGAAGCGCTTGCCGACGACCGGGGTGAGGGTTTCCTCGTAGCTGGACTTCTGCGCGCCTTCGGCGACGACCTCGGCTTCGGAATTGCCGGTGAAGACCATGTATTCCTTGTCGAGGAAGAGCTGGGGATCGCTTGGGGACAGTGCGGCGATGGTGCTGGTGTCCTTGGCGCGCTTGGTGATGACGGTGGCTACTTCCTTGGGGAGCAGCACCTTGCTGGTGTCGAGTGCCATGGTTGGTTCCTTTCAGATGGTTGGTGGCGGTTAGTCTTTGTTGCCGAAGAGGCTGCGCACGTATGCCTTGGCGCGTTCGTCGGCGGTTTTGCCTTCGGGGTGCTGCGCCGGGTTGGGCACGTTCGGCAGCTTCGGCGCTGGGTGCACGAGCGGCTTGAGGATGTCGGCGTGCGCCTGAATCTCCTCTAGGGTGCTGCCGCGCAATGCTTCGGCCGGAATGCCGGTCTTGGCCGATACCTGTGCCTTCCATTCGGCCTGCTGTTCCTTGGCCTTGTAGGCGGCGACCTGCGCTTCGAGTTCCTGCGTGCGCTTGGCGGCCTTGTCGGCTTCGCTCATCTGGGATTCCTTGAGCTTTTCCAGCTCGTCGGCGGCGGCCTTGTTGGCCTTGGCCTTCTTTTCCCAGTCGCGCGAGTGGCCGAGCGCTTCCTTGTATTTGGCTTCCCAGTCGATCTCCTCGCCGTTTCCGTTCGGTTCGGCCGGCGGGGTGGCGTCGGGAGTGTCCGAACCGCCTTCGACTGGCGGCGCGATGTATCGGATATTGGGGTGCTGGAGGTTGAGGAACATGGTTGTTCTCCTTGTGGTCGAGCCCTTTCCGGGCATTAAAAAAGCCACCCGTGCGGGTGGCTGAAAACTCTTGGCCCGGTCTGCGGGCATGAAAAAGCCCCGGCGGATATCCGCCGGGGCTGGGATCAGTCGGCGAGCGTCAGTGCGATAAGGTTGCGGCTGGGCTGGCCGATGTGGTCTTTGGGTTTGTTGTGGTAGAGGCAGTGGAGCAGGTCGGCGCGCAGTTCGGCTTCGCTGAGGTTGATGCCTGTGTCTTCGATGTTGAAGTAGGGTTCGCCGAACTGGAGGCCGTAGCGGGCTAGGAGATCGTCGGTGTCTTCGCCTCGGTGCTGGGTGAAGTAGTCCTCTTCGCTCATGGTGTCGCCTCCCGGATCATCGTATTGAACATTTTAGCTGATTCCGGCATGAAGTTCTCGATGATGGCCCATGCGGCGGGGTTGGCGAGCTGGGCGTCGAGCATTTCGGCGAATGCCTCCGATGATTGGTGGCTTCCTTGTTGTTGGAAGTATCCGTTGGGGTGTCCTACGGTTTTGGGGTAGTCGTCGCCTAGCGCGGCTTGGAGCATGTCTTCGATGTTGCGGTCGGTTTTGGCGGTGCCGCGACGTACTTGCTGGCCGAGTTCCCAGAGTACGTGTTGGCGGTCGGATGGTTTGCCGTCGGCCATGAGCATCGCTTGCGTGCTGTTGTAGAGGTTTTGCGCGTCCTTGTTGAGCGTGTCGGCGAACATGGTTCCGTGGTGCGGACCGCTGGAGTACATGTTGCGGTCGAGTAGCCAGTCGAGCATGTGGCCGCTTTCGTGGAAGAGGTTCTGCACTGGGCGGTGTGCGCTGTCTCCGGCCATGACGGTGTCAAGGTTGAGGTAGATGCCGCCGTCGGAGGGGCTGAAGTAAGCACCTTTGGACAGCCGTGTTTCTTTGATGTCGTATTGGGCGGCGTATTTGGCCCAGAGCCTCGCCGCGTCTTTGTGCTCGGTTTTGCTGAGCAGCCGGTTGACGCGGCGGGTATACGCTTCGCCGAGTTGTTGTTCGAGTCTGCTGCCTCGCGGGATGCGCAGGTCTGGCGAGAATTCTGATCCGTCGGTGAACGATTCCGGCGATTCGCTGCGCATCCACGAGAGCACGGTGTTGAGATCGCTGCCGGCTCCGGCCGCTTTGGCGGCGTCCTTTGCCTGCTGGTATATGGCCTTGAGTTTGTCGGGGTCGTAGCCGTCGATCTCGGTCTCTCCCCACGAGGGGACGATCTTGCAGTCGCAGTCGTGGTGGTATTTGTGCCACTTGCCGGCGGTGTCCTCGCTGGCATAGACGAAGCCTCTGGACGCGAGCATGGCGCAGAACGCGCAGGTTTTCCCTTGGGGCACGCGGGCGTATTTGGGTTTGGTGGGGTCGTTCTGGGCGGTGAACCGTCCTGTGAGGCGTGCGGTCTCGTTGATGATGTCCTTGGCGAGGCGCGCCCAGTCGTCTTCGGTGTAGCCCTGCGTGTTGATGGCCCAGAGGTGATCCATGGTCAGGCCGGCTTTGCTTCGGCCGTTGATGACGTCGGTGAATTTCGCGCCGACGTGCATGGTGTTGTTGTAGCCGCCGACGATCTGCCAGAAGGCGCGGTCCGAGCTGACCTGCGCCTCCTTGTAGTCGGGCATGCTGATGCCGGCGGCTTCGGCCCATGCGGCTCGCACGTTCCTGTAATAGTCCTGTGCGATGAGGTTGGCTTTGCGCGCGTAGTCCTCCAGTTGGCGGCGGGCTTCGGTGGTGGGATCATCGCCGAAGTAGAGGCTGTTGGGCACCATCGTCTTGGCTTCGATGATGAGATCGGCGAGTTCGTCCTGATAGTCGTCCCACAGGTCGTTGAGGTGCCCGTCGAACGCTTTACGCTGCGCCGGGCTGAGGTTGTTCAGCGGCAGGCTGTTGCTGTCCATTGGCTGCGGCCTCCTGCGTGTCGGTCTTGGCGGTGGCGATCTTGGCGCGAAGTTCGTCGATGGCGTTCTGCGTGCGCTGCTGTCTCTCGTAGGCCCGGTGGGCGTTGATCTCGTCCCATGTCAGGCCGGCGCGGCTCAGGCCCACGTCGCTGTCGGCGAAGGCGGGGTTGGTGGACGCGACCTTCTGGTACCAGTCGGCGCGGGCGGCGTCGCTGGCTTCCTTGGTGGGTGCCCAGATCGGCCGCAGTTGGCGGATGTCGGCTTCGTCCGCGCCTTGGGCGGCGAGCGCCATGGCGAGGATGCTTTTGATGCTTTCGCCGAAGCGTTTGTTTTGCCGGTCGGCGGTGCGGGATAGTTTGCGTTCGGCTTCGGCCATGGCTTCGGCGCTGGCGGGGTTTTCCATGGTGATGCCGAGGTCGTTGACGGGGATGTCGGTTTCGCTGCTGACCATGAGGGCGACGGTTTTGAGCATGTCGGAGTGTGGCTGCATCGAGGCCTGTGTGAGTTGGCGCAGTTCGGGTTTTTCGCCGTTGCGGCCGGCGGGGATGCCGTTGATGACGCTGACGATGCTGCCCCATGTGTCGGGGCTTACCTGTCCTTTGTTGGCTCCGAGGAACCAGATGCGTGGTGCCGCGTAGAATTCTGCGGTCGCTTCCATGCGCACGAGGGTGCGCAGTCCGAGGTCGGTGAGGGCCATGAGTGGGCGGGTGATGCGGCTGGAGCCGAGGGGGCGGTAGAGCTGTTGGTCGCTGATGATCGGTACGACGGTGGGTTGGTCGAAGCCGGTTTCGATGCGTTCGGCCTGCCATGTGCCGCTGTTGCGGCGGCAGAGGTAGACCTTGCCGGGCAGCCATACGTCGAAGCGGGTGATGTAGCCGTCTTTGTCTTTGTCGCGGATGGTCATGGCAGCGCCGATCCTGTCGTTGCCCCAGTCCCATAGGGCGCTGCTCCAGTCGGCGGCGCGGGGCGTGATCCTTATGTCGTCGCCGTCGCCGGAGATGGTCATGAAGCTGCATCCGTGCGTGTATGCGGACACGATGGCCTGTTGGATTTTCACGCCGAACGTGTTCGCCGCGATAATGTCGTCTACCTGCGTTTGGAGGCTGTCGGGCGCGTCGATGCCTTCGAACACGGAAAGGTCGGCGAGCGCGCGGACGGCTTTGTTGGGCCAGCCGATCATTGGTTTTGCGAGTGCTTTCATGGCCGGCGGGATGCTGTAGGCGACGCCGTTGTAGTGGTAGTGGGCGAGGTAGTAGCTGGTGCGCAGGGTGTTGCGCGTGTAGTGGCGTCGCCATTGTTTGAGGAGTTCGTTGATGGTGGGCTGGTCGTCGGGGTCCACGCCGGCGATGGTGTTGGCGTAGGCGCTTTCGATGGCGAGCCAGCCGGCTTGTCCGCGCAGGATGGGGACGTCTTCGGTGTTCATGTCAGTACCATGCTTCCTGTTGTGCGGTGGGGTCTCTTCTGGTGGTCATGGCCCCGTGGAGGGCTAGGGTGACGGCGTTGAGCGGGCTGATGTCGGTGTCGTCGTCGGGTCGGTTCCATCCGAAGAGGCCGTTTTTGCCGATGGGGCGTGTGGTGGCTTTGTTGACGGCTTGCCAGAGTGGTTGTTGGCCGTCTTCGGGCAGGTGGGTGAGGGTGCCGTCTCTGAGCATGTCCTGGAGGCGTCCGCAGGCGCGGCCCATGTCGGTGGCGGCGGTGACGGTGACGGTGACGCCGGCTTCGGCGAGGTCTGGCAGGAGCGCGGTGGCGGGGCTTTGCCCGTCGATGACGAGCGCGGCGGTTTGTTCCCAGACCTTGTCGATGAGGTTGACGGCCCACATGGTGCCGTCGAGGTTGGTGTCCCTGTATTCGGCGAGTTCGATGTGGGCGGTGCCGTCGTCGTAGCGCATGCATGCGCCGATGGTCAGGCGTGTGCGTGTGGGGTTCATGTCGATGCCGAAGCTCATGACGCCGCCTGGGCGGCGGGCGTCGATGGTGGCTTCCTCCCATTGGCGGCGGTCGATGGCGCGGCTGAGGGCGTGTTCGTCCCAGATGCCGAGGGCTTCGCGCCGGAAGTCGTCGCCGGTGAGGTTCTCCCACAGGTTGGCGATGGATTCGTCGCTGGTGTGGGCCGGGTAGCTGGGGTTGGCTTTCCTCCATTGTTCGCGGTCGAGGGGGTCGGCGTCGCGGTCGGCGGCGAATTCGACGTAGAGGGTGCTGTGGGTGCGGCCCGCGCGCGCTTTGTCCCTGAGGCGGGTGAACGCTTCGCCGTTGTCCCTTGGCCCGGGCGGGGTGCCCATGTAGATGGTCTGGGGGTTGTAGGCGCGGTTCTGGGTCGGCAGCATCGACGCCATTGCCGAGTCGGACAGGTGCTGGGCCTCGTCGATGACGAGCAGGGCGATCTTCTTGACGCCTCGCAATGCGCCGCGTTCGCGGGCGCGGAAGAAGATACGGCTGCCGTTGCGGAAGCGTATCTCCTCTTTGCCGGCGGCGAGGCTGATGCCGTGGTCGGGGTCCACGAGGCCGCTCATCTCCGGCCTGAGCACGATCGCGCACAGGCTTTCGAACGTGTCCTTGATGACGCTGAAGTGCTGCGCCGTCCACACGATGCGCATGCCGGGGGTTCGGGCGGCGCGGTGGATCGCGACCCAGCCGATGTCGTAGGTCTTGCCGGTCTGGCGCGGGATCGACAGCACCGTGTTGCGGGCGCTCCAGAAGCCGTCGGCGCTTTTCGCGAGCACGATCCGGTTGATCTGCCGCTGCCACGGGTCGAAACGGTCGCCCGCCGCTGCGGCGAGCCTGTTGAGGCTCGGCTCTCCGCTGGTGTACAACTCGTCGGGGATGATCTGGCAGCTCGCCCCGTCAATCCTCGTGCTCATCCAATCGTTCGTCCTCCGTGTCCAAGGCCTGCATGGCCGGATCGTGCCCGTTCGACGCCTTGTCGATCGCTTCGATCTCGGCGCTGATGTCCGCGAGCCGTTTGGTCAATGACGCGAGGTCGCGTGAGCTTATCGACCCTTCGTCGAGCTTTTCGGCGATGAGGTTGCGCATCGCCACCAAGAGCCGGCGACGATCCCCGGAAGCGGCGGCATTGCTGACCCTGCGCGACCTTGACGCGGTCTTCGACCGGGTGGTTTTCGACGTTCTGGCGACCATGACGGCTCCTTGCCAAGTGTGGAAAAACGGCCGGGGAAAAAACGGCGCTTTGCCCGTGGTCGCCCCGGCGGGGGTGGGTGGGGTCTACTCCCCACCCCCGAACCAGTCTGAGCAGCGGATCGGCTCGGTCGAGGCTGGCGCGATGCGCTGCGGGGCTTTGCCTTGGGCGATGAGTTGGGCGACGCGCTCGCGTGCCCATGCCAGACTGTGCGTGCCTTTGATGGCGTTGCACCATCGGTGCGCGGGCCCGCTGTTGTCGTGCGTGAGTGTGCCGCCGCGAGCCAAGGCAATGGTCTCGTCCACAACGAAGCTGTATGGATGCGGCGCTTTAAGTTCGTAGTCGATGGGACGATGGCAGATGTAGCAGTCGGCCCGCATGTGCCGCCACCGCTCGCGCTCGCGCCGACGGCGATAGCCATTGCTGTATCGCAGATTGCCCACGCATGCCTCCAATCGAACGCTTGTATGGATCGACAGACTGCGCTCGCCGGCGGGAAGAAGAGGGAAGAACCGTCGGCGAGGCGTCTGTCTGTGGTGGTTTCTCGGGTGCCGCATGGCCGGCTGTGCACGATGCCGGCGGCGGCTGGCGGATGGTGCGGGATTCGAACCCGCGAAGCATGAGGCTTGTGTCATGCTTGCCCGCTTAGCAAGCGGGTGCCTTCGGCCGCTCGGCCAACCATCCCGGATACGAGAAAAGCCCCGCCGGCATGGGCAGGGCTTTTTCGATACTCCGATTACACGCGACAGCGTAACACGTTTTTGTCTCAAAACTCAAACGTCGCCGTGGTCGCGTTCCGCGCGATCCTGCGCGCAGGCTAATAGCTCCATGATGTTCCACTCCCAGTAATGGCGGTCGATGCGCCGCGTGGATGGCATTTTGCCCCGGCTGCGCCAGTTCGCCAAGTCCTTGCCCGTGACGTTGACGCCGGTGTTCTCGCGTATCCACCGTGCGGCGTCGGCTTGGGTGCGGGTGATGTGCATGAGGCCCGCGCTGCGCAGGTATTCGAGCCTGGTGCGCTTCAAATCGAGCCATGCGCCGCAGACGGGGCATACCGCGTACCGTGAGGATTGGGCGGCGTAGATGGGCGTGCGCACCGGCTCGCCATGCTCGTCGCGCTCGTTGAGGCAGTCGGGGCATACGCCGATCAGCCGGCGTTCGGCAGTGCGCGTGGTCGCCGCATCCACCTTTTCCGCGAGGCGCGTGGTGTCCGCGTACAGGTCGCCGGCCGAATCCAACCCGGCGAGCGCGCCCATGTGGTGCAGGAGCAGGCGGATCAGCTCGGCCCACTGCCTGAGCGTGCGGGGCCGATCGTAGCGGTCGTAGCCTAGGGGCGTGATGTTGAGCATGCCGCCCATGAGCTGCAAGTGCACCTCGACCGTATTGAACAGGGCTTGGGCGGTCTCGTTGACCGGCGGGGCCGCATACGCCGTGTTGCCGTGGCGGGGGCTGCGCTCGCGGGTGGTGGCTTGTTTGTAGGCGATTTGTTGGAGGGCTGGCATGCCGGCTTTGAGGAGCCATGCGAGGCGTCGGGCCCATTCCTTGGTGCATTCGTCGCACAGGTTCCGGTCTTCGTCGCTCTGGTGGCCGCACGCCGCGCATGCCTGTTGGTTCATTCCTATCCCCCGCCCTTGCTGGTAGACTTGCCTTTTGGACAATGCGCCTCTGCCGCAAGGTGGGGGCTTTTTATTTGCCCGAACGCCGTCCCCGATGCTTTGATGGGGTTGGGAATGGCGTCGTTTCAACGGTTTGCGTACTTTCCTTAACTTTCCTTCCTATTGTCCCAGATGTTGGCGGGTTCTTCCAGTGCGGGCAGGTGTGGTTCGAGGAATTCGGGGCGTTTGGGCTGTGGTGGTGCGGGGTGGGCTTGCAGGATGATGGCCTTGACCTCGTCGATGGGGATGCGCAGGGATTGCGCGGTCTCTTCGGGGCTGACGCCTTTGGTGTGCCAGTCCTCGATGATCTGTCTGATGCCAGTGGTGACTTTCATGCCCTTGCTCCTTCCTGTTGGTCGAGTTGTTCGCGTGCCGAGCAGTCGGCGCACATCCGGGCGACGCGGCGCATGCATTTGCGGATCGCCGTGGCCGGTGACAGGGCGATGACGGTGAACCGGCCGAAGCATTCGGGGTGGGCGACCTTGTGGGTGGGGGTGGCGGTGCCACGCATGATGGTGATGGGGCCTAGCTGGTAGGCGGTGACGTTGGTGTCGATATTGTTCATTGTTGGGCCTTTCTGGGTCGTCCTTTGACCCCGTATTGGCGGCCGCCCCAGATGCCTTGCAGGGGGTAGCCGTTGATCCGGTTGTTATGGTCGGCGAACTGGCGGCGCTCGTCGACGACCGGGCATTGCCGGCACACGGCGAGCGCCGCCGCCTGTTCGTATGGGTTGCCGCTGAACCAGAGTTCGGGGTCGTAGTCGCGGCATGCGGCTTGGTGTCGCCAGTTCATCGGTCGCCGTCGCGGTAGGGGTTGATGTGTCGGGCTTCTTTCATGGCGTCGAAGCGGCCGTATCGTGCTTCCATGAGTTGTTTGCCTTCCTCGTAGGCTTGGATGGTTTCCGGGTTGGTGCGGGTGAAGGGTTGTGTGCTGTCGCTGATGGCGTTGACGTGCACGTTGGTGAAGCCGGCGGCTTCGAGGCGTTGCTGGATGGTGAGCATGCTGTGATTGGGCGCGTGGGCGGTGAAGCTGACCTGCATTACCGGTTTCCTTTCTTGGCTAGTTGTTTGGCGACGATCTCGCCGAGCGGGGTGATCTGCCATCGCCCCCAAGTGACGTGCTCGATATAGTCCCGCGCCTCCAACGCCTCGAAGGTGCGCTTGTGGTTGCGGTCGAGCGGGTAGGCGCTGCCATTCTGCCAGATTTCCAAGAGCAGGTCTCGCATGGCCGGGGTGAGTCTGATCCGATCACTCATGAGAGCGCTCCCGTCATGTCGTCGAGCACCTGACAGGTGATCGCGTCGATACGCCCGCCTGTTTTCACGGTCAGGCACAGGCGCTTCACGTCGCCGGTGTGCCGCACCTCCTGCGTGACGGTCTGCGCCTCCTGTTCGCCGAGCTGCGCCTGTTCGCCGAGCCCGTACCCGACGGCGAGCGCCGCGAAACTGGCCACGACGATGGGCATGATTCCGACGGCGTATGGTCTGCCGTTCCTTCTCACTGCATTGCCTCCGTTCCGTTGATAAAGCCCCATGCGCTCGCGGCCACCTGCTTCCACCATTCGAGCACGTCGTCGGCGACGGCCTTGCCGCTCTCGTACACGGTCGGGCGCTCGCCGTTGGCCTCCCAGAGGGCGAGGGCGAGCAGGTCGAGTTCGTCGGGGGTGAGGGGCGTGGCTGTGATGGCTTGTTCGATGCGGATGGCGAGCGCGAGCGCATCGTTGTGGCCTTGGGTGTATCCGATGACGTAGGCTTCGGCCGGAGTGTCGTTGCCGAGGCCGGCGTCGGCAAGCGCGTTCAACGCTTGTTGTGTCAGGTCGATGCTCATGCGTCGTCCTTGTCTTGTTGGTTGGTGATTTGGCTGAATTGTTCGAGATGGCCGATCCAGCGCAATAGGGCGAGGGTGATGGTGCCCCGGTACATGTCTGGGGTGCGCCGAGTAGAGCGTGTCGCCGGTCTCGTCGGATTGGATGGTGCCGAGTTTGATGGTGGTGCCGTCCGTCTGATCGCACATGATCCGAATGCGTGTCATGCGGGTGCCTTCCTGTGCCGTCGTTCCGCCCGCCATTTCGGGTGGTAGAGCAGGAACGCCTTGAGCGTGCTTATCGGCTCCCAGAAGTCGCCATTGGGTAGGTCAAGCCGCCACCATTGCCCGCAGACCGGGCAACGCCATACCGGATCACTGCCCGCAGGCTTGCAATACTGACTGCTCACTGCCCCGCCTTCCAGTTCACTGATGTCGGTCGGGATGCCGTAATGCTCGAAGATGAAGTCGATCATCAGGTGACGTCCTTCGATCGTGAACGAATACTGATCCGGGTCAGCAGACGTGCACGTATCGAACCGAAGAAAGGCGTCTTGCAGAGCATCGGCCACATCTTGGCGCGTGAATATCTTCCCGACCTGTTCGCTCATTTCAGCGCCTCCGTCCGTGCGGCCGTGATCGCCAACCGCGCCAACCTCCGGTATTGGACTTTCGCATCCGGGTTCATGTCCGGCCACAACGGCAAGACCTCTTCAACGCTCATACCCGACGTGCCGGTGTAGATGGCGAGCGCCGCCATATCGATCTCACGATCCGTGGGATTCCTCGTCGCCCCGGCCCTGTACGCCTTCCGCGACGCCAAACACGCTCCGAGCCTCGTCTGAGTGACGGGGCGCTCGCCGTTGTCGGGGTAGGGGTAGCGTTCCTCGATTTCGTGGGTGATGATGCTGGTCATGCTTGGTCTTCTTTCAAATCGGTGGACTGGTATTCGAGCAGGTAGGGGCTGAGCTTGTCTCGGTGGTCTCGGCGTATGTGGATGGTGCCGATGGTCTGGTCGTTGAATCGTTGGGCGCAGTCGGGGCATATGTCGATCTCGATGTCGTTGAGCTGGCCCATGGAGGTGCGGTTGGCCGAATACCCGGACAGGCTGAATCGCAGTGCCTTGCGTTTGCTGGTTTCCGTGCCGCATTGGTCGCAGTAGATGCGTGTGCTCATTGTTGGTTCCTTTCGTGTTCGATGAGGCGGTCGAGGCAGGCGAGGGCCGAATAGGGGAAGCTTGCCGGAGTTTCGCCCATGTGTGCGCTTCGGCGTCGGGGATGGCGGGATCGTTGGCGAGGGTGTCGAGGATGGCGTGTTGTTGGCGTGTCCATGCGATCTTCTCGTCGTGGTCGATGACGTGGCAGAGGTACCATCGGGCTTTTTCGAGGTCTTCGACGGGTCGGCCCTTGCTGTGGTAGCGCCAGAGGTATTTGATGGCGTTGCCGAGGCAGAAGCTGGTGTCTGCGGTCAGTTCGATGCACTCCATGCCCGGGTGCGAGCGTGTGTAGTGGTTTGGTGAGTTGACGGGGTCGTTGGCCCATGTGGTGTGCATGCTTACCAGTCCTTTTCGAGTTCCCGGCAGTCGGGGCAGATGGATGACGTGCTGTCGGTGAGCGGTGCGCCGCAGATCGCGCAGATGGTCGGATCGTTGGCCGGTTCGGGTCGGTGGGTGGCCTTTCGGAGACGTCGGATGAGTTCGATGACGGGGCTGGGGCGGTCCGGGGTTGCTGTGTGGGCGTTCATTGCTTGTCCCTGAGTTCGATGTGTCCCCAGTCGCATGACGCTCCGCCGGAGTCGGAGAAGCATCGGACAGCCGCGCTGCCGTCGGGCAGTTCGTACCAGCGGACGTATCCGGGGTCGGGGTTGTTCACGGTGCCCTGGACGTCGCCTTTGGGTGTTTCTCCGCATGCCGTGAGCGCGAGGATGGCGAGGATCGCCGTGAGGGTTGCGGGTATTCGTTTGCGGGGGTTCATGATCGGGCTCCTTGGATGCCGGCTCGCATGATGTCGAGGTAGTTGGCGTAGTCGTTGCGGTCTCGGCGGATGCAGTCTTGGACTCGGTGGGTGCCTGCGTGGTTCTGGTAGGGGTCGCGGCCGATGGCTTGGTCGGTGAGGCGCAGGGTGGTGAGGTCGAGTTTTCTGTGGTGGAGCCCTTCGGCGATGGGGTGGTTGAGGTGGCGGCTGAGGTGGACGTCGAGTTGGCGTAGGTCGAAGTCCACGTTGGTGCCGGCGGGGTGGAGTGTGTATTGGCTGAGTTGGTCGTTGAGGAATTCGTGGATGTTCCATGCGGTGTGCTGGTAGTCGTAGGTGTCCTTGGGTGCTTCGGCGCTGGCGAGCATGAGTCCGTTGGCGAGGTGCATTTCGTAGGCTTTCAGGAGTTCGGGGTAGTTGGCCCAGTTGCGTATGTTGTCGGGGTGGACGATCAGGTGGAGGCTGTCGTGGGGGTGTTTGCCGGTCATGTCGGTGACTTGCATGCCGACTTCCAGGAGTTCGCACTGGTAGGGGTCGACGCCGGTGGTTTCGGTGTCGATCCAGAGGAGCATGTCGGGTTTTCTTGGCGGGCGGGGCGGGTCGAGGGGGATGGTCCGGTGGCCGATGGCGAGGGTTGTCGTGGTGTCGTTCATTCGTTGCCTTTCTTGATGTCGATGTGGGTGGGCATGTTTTCGGGTGGCGGGCAGGGGTGGCGGGTGCCGTCCTTGTTGAGCTGCTGCCAGCCGCCTGTGCGGTAGTAGACGGGGATGGTGGCGGGGTCTTTGCCCATGTGGACGAGGTAGCCGAGCTGGTAGGCGCGTGCGGGGTGGGCGTGTACCCATCCGTGGCATCCTGTGGTGCTGCTGCCGCAGAGTTGGAGCAGGTTTTCGGGTTGGTGGAGCCGGTCGAAGGGGTGGCTTCGCGGTTCCCTGTGGTGGATGCTGTCGCCGCTCCAGTGGCTGCCGGTTTCCCGGTCGCAGATGGCGCATCGGTATCGGTCTCGCCGTTGTACGATGCGGCGGGTTTCGTCGGTGGGTTTGGTGCTCATCGGCTGGCCTTTCGTTGGCATTCGTTGATGATTTCCTTGGCTTTTTGTTCCGGGTCGATGCCGGTTTTGACGCAGGCCCAGAAGTCGGTTCTCATGCTGTCGGTGAAGGTGCCTACGGGCACGTGGTCTCGGATGTGGCTGGTGATCCACCGGTCGTCGATGACGGTGCCGTCGGGCAGTGCGTGCCGGTATGGTTTCGGCTGGCTGGGCATGGTGTCCGTGTATGCGCCTTGGCGCAGCCATCGGCTCATGTTGGGCGCGTATTTGGGTTCGTCCACGGTTTTGGCGTAGGCGATGACGGCTCCGATGAGCTGCGCTTCCGTCACGGCGGACGTGCCGTCGTGCCCGGCCACGGCTGCGGCCCACGCTTTCTCGGCTTCCCGTCGCGATCCGGTGTGGCGTGGGTAGGCGTTCCACGCCGTGGCGAACGGGTCGGCCAACGCCCTGGCCTCGGCCTCGGCGACCGACGCGGTTTGCTTCGATCCCGGCCCGGAGGGGTCAGGGGAGGAAGAAGGCATGGTTTTGGTTTGGTTAGGTACGGTAGTGCTTCCTGTTTGCTTTGTTGAAGTTGAAGCAGTCTGCTTCGCGTCTGCTTCGTTTTGCTTCCTGTTTGCTTCGGCTTTCGCCCTGCGGGACTCGCCCGACGCCTTGCCTCCGGCGTGGCCGGCGACGACCTTCTTCTCGTGCAGTTCGGCGGCTTCTTCGGGCGTAAGCGGTTTCTTCTGGTTCTTGAAGCTGCCGAACACGGCGAGGCCGCGACGGGTCACGACCCTGTACACGCCTTCGCCGGCCTCCTCGAAGAGCCCGTTTTCAACGAGTTCGCGCACGAGTCTGACGGTGCCGCCCACGCTTCTGACGCGCTTGAGGTCGAAGGTGCCGTCGAACGAGTCCGGCCGCGTGTATATCTGGTGGTCGCACCACGTCACCATCGTCGCGTACAGTCCGCGCGCGGCCATGCTGCTGTCCTGCACCGCAGGATCGAAACCGAAGGTGCTGTCGAAGTTCACAGACATGGCGCGCCGCCTTCACGACATGCGATAATCGACTTATGAGCAACGACAAGAAGACCCAGCGCTGCACGTGTGTGACGATTGATTTCGAGCAGCTTACGTTCGGTGAGCTGCGCAAGTTCGTCGAACTGACGGCAGATCGTGAGGACGATGAATTTGTGTGCGTCAACGACAATGACGGAGTGCCGGACGGCTTTATGGCGTATGTGGACGCAGAAACCATAGACGTCGTGCCAACCGATGAGACGTCGGAGCGCTGATATCGACCACATCTTTTCCTGAGCCACCCCGTTGCGGGTGGCTTTTTTGTTTGCCTGCTGCATATAAGCCTCTCTCAATGTGTGGTTACTTGATCTCGCCGGTGGTCGGATCGACGGCCTCTCCTCTGTCGGTCTCGTCAGCATCGTCGTCGGGATCGGGATAGTCGGGCGCGCTTTCCTCGAACGTGGCGAGGCTGTCGTGGAGGTTGTCGTACAGGACCGCGCGGCGTGCGTCCTTCGGATAGGTGAGCAGCCGGTTGATGACCTCGGCGCAGTCGATGATGTGCTGCGCGAGCGCGTCCGTGTCGTACACGGCCTCGGTGTACGGGTCGATCTGGTGGAACTTGTCGAGGTAGGCGTCTTTGGTTTCGAGCTGCATCTTGTGGTTGACCGCGCGGCGGAAGTCCACGGCCGCCTGCTTGATCTTCGCGCACGAGCTGTTGAAGTCCAGCAGGCTCAGCGGGCTCATTTCGTCGGGTATGAGCGCGTCCTGGACAAGGTTCGAGTCTTTTTTCTTTGCCATGAGGGTGTCCTTTCTAGAATTCCGGGTCGCCGGTGTCGGCGGCGAACATGTCCGGCGTGTGGCCGCTGCCGCCGTTGGCCCACGGGTCGGACGCCGGCGGCGGTGTCGTCTGCTGCGGGGGCTGCGGGGGCTGGCCGTTCGGGTTGCCGTAGGTGCCGCCGCCCTGATAGCCGTCGTGGCCGCCCTGTTTCGTGACCTGCGCGGTCGCGTACCGCAGGCTGGGGCCGATCTCGTCCACGGTCATTTCGACCACGGTGCGGTTGGTGCCGTCCTGCGCCTGATACGAGCGTTGCGAGAGGCGGCCCTGGGCGATGACGCGCATGCCCTTCGAGCATGATTGGCTGATGTGCCGGGCGAGGTCGTTCCACGCCGAGCAGCGCAGGAACAACGCCGTGCCGTCCTCGTACTGCTGCGTCTGCCGGTTGTAGGTGCGGGGCGTGCTGGCGATCGTGAACGACGCGACCGGATTGCCGTTGGACAGGGTGCGCAGTTCGGGGTCGGCGGTGAGGTTGCCGATGATCGTGATGACGGTTTCGTCGGCCACTAGTCCTCGTCCTCCATGTCCTCGATCCAGTCGCCGACGAACGTGGCGAGGGCGTGCGCGTCCTCGGCTGCGCGGCGCGCGATGCCCCATGCCACGTCTTCGCGGCGGTCGTGGCAGTGCAGGGCGAGGTCGGAGAGCGCCATATAGGCCATGTCGGCCACGTCGCGCATGTGCTCCAGCTCGTCAAGCTCGCCGGCGTCATCCGGGCCGTCGTCCTCTTCCTCGTCGTCTTCGTCGTCGATGACGGTGCCGAGCGGCTTCCGGTCGCTGGAGGCGAACATGTCGGCGAGCGTCTTGCCATTGGGCAGCACAGGTTCGAAGGATATGTAGGCCTTGGCTTTCTCGCTCAATGCGAGGCCGGCTTGGTCGAGCGCCGTGACGAACAGTTTTGCCAGCTCACCGCCGGAGACGGACACGTCGCCCTCGATGAGGCCGTAGAACTTCTCGGCGAGTTTTTCGGCCATTTCCTCGTTGGATGTCATGATGTTCCTTTCCTGATGTCCCGTTTCCATGCCCATTCGCATTCCGCGCCGATGGTCGCCGCGCCTCGGTCGATGACGAACGCGGCGGGCGACGGCATGAGGATGAGGCGCGGGTAGTCGAGCCGTGAATTGCATTCGCAGATCGCGTCCAGCGCCTCGGCGATCAGTTCGCCGGACGTCATGGTCAGGCCCCGTTCGGTGATGGGCCAGACCATGAGACTGCGGTGGGTGTTCATGGGACTCCTTCGTTTGGTGCGGGGCCGCGCTGGCGTGGTCGACGCCGGCAATGGAGACCACCGGCTCGCACGCCATCGCTTCCGCAATCCACTGACTTCCTGTCGTATGGGGATGGATCGCGGCCGACGTTGACGCGGCCCCAGTGGACGGCGGCCGAATCGAACGGCTTCCCGGTCTTTGCCCGCGCCCACCTGACGCGAATCTCGACCGGGGGCGAACCTGCCCGCCCTTGGCGCGCCGCCGGTGGAGAGAACCGGCGGCGCGATCATTGAGAGAGGTGGTGTTAACGACTTGTTCCTTGTCGCCGCCCGCCGCATCGGAAGGAAGGTCGCAATGGCGGCGGGCAAGCCTTAAATGGTCAGCACGAGCGCGCAGAGAATGACGAGCCTGAGCGACTGGTACACAAGCGCTCCCGGCTTGGCCTTCGTTTCGCGCAGCGTGCCGATGAGTATGAAGTATTCGAGCAGCGCGTATCCGAGGATCACCCACTGCTGCCAGACGAGTGCATCGAAGTTCATTCGCCGGCCTCCTCGAACAGTGCGACGAACACCACGGGGCATTCCACGAACGCCCAGAACGCGGCGAGGCCATTGCCGATCGGATGCATGCAGGCATCGTGAGTGAACAGCCATCCCACGCAGACGACGAACGATATGACGGTCAACAGGCCGATGGTGTACGGATAACGCTTGAACATGACCGCCACCCCTACTTGGTCTGGACGAGCGTGTCCGCGCCGTCGGGGACGACGACGAGCTGGTCCGCGTTGGACAGAGCGTCGATGTAATGCTGCTTGAGCACGTTGTCGGTCAGGCTCTCGTTGAGCACGGCTTTGACGTCGCCATCGAAGCTCTCGACTCGCAGAATCTCATGCCGCTCCTGATGATTCGAGCGGTCTGGAATGACGCCGTGTCGGACGGTGTCGGCCCTGAGCTGCCCTTCATATACCCAACGGCCGGCGGCGTCCTCGAAGCGAACGTCATGGCCCGACGGCGCTGCCCAGCAGCCGCCGACGAGGAACAGTTGCAGCACGTCACTCAACGCGAACAACAGGGACATCACGCCGTACAGGCCCATGCGGACGTCCCTTTGCACGACGGCCATCACAACCATCGGCAAGCCACAGAGAACCAGCACGCCGGCGCAGACAATGAGGGTACGGCGCATCATTTTGTCGCTCATTTCGCCGCCTCTTCCGGTTGGGGGTTGTCCGCCGGCCACAGGTCAAGAGTGCGACCCATGAGATAGTCCACGGACGTGTCGAAGAAGTCAGCGAGCGCCTTGTAATCCTTCGCAGAGAAGGGGCGAAGGCCGTTCTTCTTGTTGCTGTAGGTCTGTTCGATCATCCCAATACCAGCGGCGACTTCACGCTGAGTCAGATGACGAGCAGCTTCCAAATCATCGAGACGTTGCGCAATCTCGTGAGTAACTAAACGTTTTTCATTAGCGGTCATGGCTGTCAATATAGCATCGCTAAGCGATTTTGTTTAATCAGCGTGTCGCACTTGAGTGAATACTTCTACAGATATGCGCATCACAGAGAGGGGAGGTCTAAACGAACTTGCTTAATTAAGCACTTTCGTTTAACATTGCAGATATGACCGCAATACTCATTTCTCCGCCGGCGCAAGAGCAGGCGACCGACCCTCAGTCGATAGCACTACGCAACGTCGATATGCTTATGCATCTTGAAGGCAAGTACCGCAAGGACTTGGCTGCATACCTAGGACGAGTCCCGCAGGCTGTATCTAGGATGATGAAGAGCGGCAGCGCATGGAGCTTCAACGACATGTACCGAACTGCCGAATTCCTCAATGTATCAATTAACGATCTATCAGACCCGGAATTATCCCCGACAAAGGCTCTCGCGATAATCAACGCCTCTAAGGAAGAAGAAGACCAGGACGATGGCGGCGAGCGCCGAACTGAATGGTCATGGAAAACTTCGAACAAGAATGGAGGTTTGCCTGTCGTCAACGTTGACGACTTCCGCCTACGTGGCGGGGCATGGAAGACCTCGGCTATGGTTCTGGTCGCCTGACCGGCCAACTCGGGATCATAACCCAGAGGTCCATGGTTCAAATCCATGCCCCGCTACCAACGCCTCGGGCTTCACATGAAAGAAGTCCGAGGCTTTTTCTATATCTTCAAAGGCTCCATGCCACTCGCCTAGTCATCTTCTGTGAAATCGAAGACCTATCGACACCAAGAGCGTTCGCCAGATCCTTTTGTTTGACATTGCGAAGAGTCATGGCCACTTTCATGTTTCGCGTGACTATATCCTGCAAACTGACAGATTCGGCCTGAGCTGCGACCTTAGGGCTGATTGTTGCTGTTGTCATAGCACATAAGTTTAGCGAAACTAACAAAAAGATAGAACACGACACGCCGAACGAGCAGGTCTAACTATATTCGTGGTTAGATGTGAGTGTGACAAACATTTTAGTAGATTCGCCCACTGTAGGTGAAAAGGTCAAACGTCTCATGGGGCTCAATGGCCTGACACAGGCAGAAGTCGCTGAAACATTGCGCTGCTCACGGTCCACGGTCTCGCAGAAATGCACTGGCCGAATCGCTTTCAGCGCGAATGAAATAAACGAGCTTGCCGAACTTTTGCATGTCAGCGCCGATGTGCTCCTTGGGCGAGCTCCGTTGGAGGTGAAATGATGCTGATTCATGACGCTTCGGGTGCTGTTGCCGTCGTATCGGCTGAATCGGTGAGGATTGTCGGCGAGGGTTGCATTGTCCTTAATGCGCGCGCCGTGTACATCCATAATCAGGCGTTGACGTCAGAGCAGGCCGCGATTGTCAAGCGTGGTGTCATGGCCACGCTCGACGATCCAGCGGCGTTAGAAGATCTGCATGGGAAGCACGACGTCGCCAGCGTCGATCTGCCACCACGGGACGGCCTTGGGGTTGATGGTGATGGCGTGGATGCTCATGTCGGGAAACCTGACGGTCTGGATGAAGCTGGTGCCGGACTTCAGACGTTCGGAGAGTTCACTGACCGTGGAGGCCGTCGCACCGGTGATGGTAAGCGGCGTGGTCGTTCCCAGGTAAAGGGCGAAGTCGAACGTGTTTTCGTCACTCATTGTTCTTCCTTCCTTCGTTGTTTGAAAGGTTTGGTTTGTGCGATTACAAGCCTATCGCTGCGGAGGAAGGAACCTAAATCCATGAATCAAGGAGCAGTGAAATGAGCGTTTTCAATCCGGAATGCACCAGCAATTACTTCCATGTGCAGGACATCGACCCGTCGGAATGCACCGGCGGCAACCCCTACGCCTTCAAGTGCCGCATCAAGGTGGCCGGAAGCACGTTCGGGTTCGATGGCTTGGACATGGGCGACCTTCAGGCGATGAAGGGCGCGATCAACAAGGCGATGACGCACGCGAGGCGTGCCCGTCGTGAATGGGAAGGAGCCCAGGAATGAGCGTCACAGTCAAGCGAGTGGATGGCAAGCAGCATTGCTTCTTCGAGCTGATCGTTGAGACGGAAGAAGGCATCACCGTGCGCGTTCCGTTCAACGGTTACGAGCTTGACGATCTTGAGAAACAGATCGACCGATGCTTCAACGAGGATTGACGTGAAACGTTTCATCAAGATTGTTTTTCTGATTCTGCTCAGCCCCTTCGTGTTGTTCATGCTGGGGCTGGTGCTCGCGATCGTCCGTCTGGGTGATTTCCTCACCGACGACGACTGACAAAACTTAACGGCATATGGGGCGTACGGCGTACCCCTGCCACCGCTGAGCCGGGTTAGCGACCGGTAACGCCAGGCGCGTGGCTATCGCGCCATTTGCGAGACGAAATTTAGCTCCCGACCCTCTCAGGCCGTCGATTAAGGCGGAATCGGGCGACCATAGGCGGCTTCGGCCGTGGCCTGATTGGGGACCATTCCCGGCGGCTTCGGCCGCTCTTGTTATCGACGGCGCGGCTCCGACCGAAACGTTGTGCGAGACCTTTGGAATCTGTTGACGGCCCGGCCGGGGAATCTCGGCCGAGCGTTTTCATCAGCAGATTCTAGGTCTTGACCTCTCAAGCGCTCACCAACCGAAAGCTACGAATGAATGGAGATTGAGAAATGAGCAGGGCAACGTTCCCCGACAAGTTGAGGATGCAGATGCGGATGGCTCTCCCGATGATCGATAAGAACATCAGGTGCAAGGCCAACACCTCGCGGCAGTCTTTGATGCAGGCGTCCGGATTGAACGACAACCAGCTACAGGCCGCTCTAAGAATGGCCTACGGGGAGAAGGGCGTGCCGAGTCCCGTCTACCGCTCACCCACCGCAGGCAAGATGTACGATTCCGAGTCGCTGCTCCGGGTGCTGGCGAAATGGTGCGGGATGTGGGCCTATGTCATCGAGGATTGAACCATCTCTGCACGAGGTGCTGAACTATCCGGACGAATCACGCAGGATGCTCATGCAGGGCTTCGCCGACAAGGTTGACCGGATCGCAAGCAACAACCGGCGCACCGACATCGAACTGTTCCAGGTCTGCCGGGCGCTCAACGAGCCGAACGTGCCCACCCTGCTCAGTCTTCGTGAGAAAGGCTTGCCGGCATACAAGGCCGGAGAATGGCGCATCGACTGCCGCAGCTTTCGCAAATGGGCCACGACGTACACGCCATACCACCCGAACCGCAAACCGCAAGCCATCTATAAAGAGGAGCAGCTGTTTTGAAACCGCAGATCCGCATATCGCTCGCCGTCGAGGACCACGACCGGCCACAGCCCGGCGACGTGGAGATAAGCCAGAACATCATCTGCCTGGACGGACCGCGCATGGTCTGGTCGGACATCTCGAAGGCCGACTGGCCGATTGTCGCCGCGAAACTGGAACAGATCGCACTGCTGCTCAGGAACAAGGCCACGGCATGACCCGCATCAGCATGCTGACCACCACCGAGGCCGCGACCAGACTGAACGTTAGCAAACGCACGCTGATCCGGTGGCGGCAGTCCATCCCGATCATCGGACCGCCGCCAATCCGCATCGGCAACTCGATCATGTACGCCGAACAGGACGTGAACGGCTGGATACTCACCCAACGAGAGAAAGGCAAGAAGGCATGAGAAGGCAAACGGTAGACCCGCGCATCAGATCGAAGGTCATCGCCACATACGGCAACCGCTGCTGGCTCGGCATGCCCGGCTGCTCCATCACGGCGACGGAGGATGACCACATCATCCCGTTCAGCCATGGCGGAAAGGACACCGTGGCGAACCTGCGCCGCGCCTGCAAGCACTGCAACGCGATGCGCCAGGACCGCGTGCTGTCAGGATACGGCGCGACGATGCATGTCGTCATCGGACCGCCACGAGCCGACTTCGGCATGGCCATGCAGTCCATGCTCCGCCGTGACAGCATCGTGGTCAGCTTCGACAGCCTGCTGCGCGACCTGTGCCCGACGCAATCCAAAGCAAGCGATGGGCTCCGCCTCGCCGCCGCGATGGCGTGGGACGGTGCGGCACGCACATTGGCCAAAAGCTCCGAGCCGTTGGATGTGTGGCTGGTGCGCACACTGCCACGCTCCCGCCGCCATCCCGACATGCTATCGGAATGGATAGCACTGGACTACGATGTGCATGTCATCGAGACGCCGGCATCCGAAACGTTCGCGCTCGACCTCTCGCACCAGGAGTATCGGACGGCGCAGCAATGGTACTCGCTGCACCTCACGCAGCAGGCGGTGGATGCCCGCATGGCCGCGAGACGGCAAAGGCTCGCCGCTCTCGGCCTGAGGCACGGCGACGACACGGCTCGGCCACGCTGGTAGCGGTTTTTTAAACAGTCGACCGCCCGAAGACCCCGCGCCAAGTCTTTTCTCCCCCCAGAACCACGCAAAAAAGCATGAAAACGTTGGAAAACCAAGGAAAACACATCATGAACCAAGGAATATTGGAAGGATTCGAGGAATACACGCATCCCTACGGCATCATCGGCCTTCAGGAGCAGGCGACCCTGAATCTCATCAAAAGCTTCATGGACGGCAAGACGTTGACGCCGGAAGCCACCTACATCTGCAAGTCGATGCTCTCGATCGCCAGGAACATCGACATCCAGAACAACAAGGGACGCGAAATCAGCCGTAACATGACCTCGCTGCTCACATGGTTCCAGGAACTCAAGTCGATGTATCCGGACCAGCCGCAGCTCGACCCGACGCTGGCCGACTTCATCGCCGACGCGAAGGCCGGACTGTGACCATGCTCATGCGCGGCGGCACGAAACGCGACGAATCACGGCCGACAGACGGCGCGATCGTGGCCAGGACGGCCGAGATGCTCGGCAAACCGCTGCTGCCATGGCAACGCTACGTGGCCGACGTGGCCGGGGAAATCGACCCGGCCACCGGAACGTACTATTACGACCGTGTGGTGCTTTCCACGCCGCGCCAGTGCGGCAAGAGCACGCTGATCGATACCGAGGACACGCGCAACGCTCTGCTCGGCCCAGACCGGAAGATCTATTACCTCGCGCAGACCGGCAAGGACGCCGAGAAGCATTTCAAGGACTTCGTGCAGCAGCTCTCGAAATCCGCGCTTGCCCCGTTCGCGCTCCGTCCTCGACTCTCGAACGGCGGAATGGAACAACGTTTCCGGAACGGCAGCTTCATCTGCCCATTGGCCGTGACCAAGGTGGCCGGCCATGGCACGCAGATGGACAAGTTCACAATCGACGAGGCGTTCAGCTTGGACGACGAGACCGGCAAGCTGATCCTCGACGGCATGGCCCCGACCATGAACACGAGACTGCACTTCACTGGCGTCCAGCCCCAGATCTGGATAACCTCGACCGAAGGCACCGCAGATTCTACGTTCCTCAACGGCCTGCTCGACTCCTTCCGTGCCGGAAACGTGCCCACACGCACATGCTGGTTCGATTTCGGTATCCCCGACGACGCCGACCCCGAGGACTTCCAGACGATCCTGAAATGGCATCCCGCCGCCGGCCTGCTCTGGGACATCCGCCAATTGCGCGACTTCCGCGAACAGTTCGCCGGCAACGAGGCCGGCTGGGCGCGCGCCTTCGGCAACCGGCGCGACACCGGCGTGGCCGAACGCATCATCCCCGACCAGCTGTGGCAATCCACGTTGGCCACGCCGGTCACACCGGATCGGATCGACGGCCGACCCGTGGTGATAGCCGCCGCCGTGGACGTGGACGCCACGAACACGTCAGTCTCCGCCGCGATCGTCAACACGGACGGCACCGTGACCGTGCAATTGCTCGAAGTCCTGGACGGCACCGGCATGGCACCCGCCGAGATCACGAGAATCTGCGACACCTACCACGCTCCCCTGGTCATGGACTGCAAGGGACCAAACGCCGACCTGCACGACCGGCTCGCATCCATGACCGACGAAGCCGGCGACCCACTGATCGAACTGATCGCCATGCAATCATCCGACTACCTCGCAGTCGGCCAGGCATTCGTCAGCGGTCTGCGGAACAAGCTGGTACGCCATGCCGCCGATACCGAGCTCGACGCAAGCGCGGCCAGCTGCGCGAGGACATGGAGCGGCGACGCATGGCGCGTCACACGGCGTGGCAGCACCGGGCTGACCTCGCCGATTGAATCATGCATGCTCGCTGCTTGGGGAGCGCATCACCTGCCATCTGACGGCACGTTGCAAATCTTCTGACGTGTCACCGTTTGTCACTGAATGTCACCGTTTGTCACTGAATGTCACCGTTTTTTTGGCCATGACGTGCCGCCGCGCATAATCTCGGCGTCATGAATCTTTGGAAACGAATGAGGCTCGCAGGCCGCGTGCTCATGCGCGGCGCGGACGGCACGGACATGCCGGACGGCATCAAGCCGCCGAAACGGGGGCCGGCCACCGAACCGTTGCAACTCTCAACCGTATTCCGTGGCGTGCAAGTGCTTCAGACCGCCATCACCGGCCTGCCGATCGTGGAACAGCGCGGCGGCCGTGACCTGCCGGACGTGAGCCCCATGGTGTTGCAGCCGGACGTGAGCCGTTCACGCCGTGATTTCATCGCCGACATCGTGGCCTCTCTCGTGCTCGACGGCAACGCCTTCACGCGCATCGTGCGCGATTGGAAAGGCGAGATCGTCACCTGCGAGATGCTGCCGCCGCAATACGTGACCGTTACCGACGAAAGCGACGACCCAGCCTGCCCAGACCTGCGATTCTCCTACATGGGACACGTCTACGACTCCGATTCCATCGTGCACAGCAAGTTCCTCAACGTGCCCGGCCGACTGCGCGGACTCGGCCCCATCTCGGCGGCACGCGAGGAGATCGATGCCGCACAGCTCGCGCGCGACTACAAGGCGAAGTTCTTCACGGACGGCTCGAACCTCAAGGGCTATCTGCGCACATCAGAGAACATCACACAGGAAGCCGCGCAGCAGGCAAAGGCATCATGGAAGGCGTCGGGCGAGGCCGGCGACATCAAGGTAGTCGGCAAGAACCTGGAATACGTGCCGCTCTCACTTAAGCCAGCAGACTTGCAGTTTCTTGAGACTCAAAAGTTCGATACCACGCAGATCGCCCGTCTGCTCGGCATCCCGGCAAGCATCATGCTCGCCGCCGTCGATGGCTCGAACCTCACCTACAGCAACATCGAACAGTCGTGGATCGAGTTCGCCGACTACACGCTGGCCGCCTACACCGGCGAACTCGAGGAGATCTTCAACCGTCTGCTGCCGCGCGGCCGGACCGCGAAGTTCGACTGGGACAGCTCCCAACGTGCGAACATGAGCGACCGCTACACGGCCTACAAGACAGCCATCGAGGCCGGTTTCCTCACCGTCGATGACGTGAGACGCAAGGAAGGACTGCCTGCACTCGGAAAGGAAGAAGACCAATGAACATCGAGAAACGCACCATCGCATGGAAGGGCCTGACACTCCGCTCCGCCGACGACGAGGGCACAACCTCCGTCGAGGGCGTAGCCGTGCCGTTCGGCGACATCATCGACACATGGGACGGAGCCGAGACCTTCGACCGAGAATGCGAGTTCCAGGGACTTGACGAGGCGAAACTGTGCTTCGAGCACGGCGAGACCATCGGCCGCATCACCAAAGCGGAAAGCACGGACGACGGACTGCACATCACCGCGCGGATCAGCGACACGGCACGAGGCCGCGACGCCATGACCCTGATTCGTGACGGCGTGCTCGACAGCTTCTCGGTCGGTTTCATTCCGATCGAATCGCAGAAGGACCGCGACGGCATCACCCACCGCCGCAAGGTCCGTCTGCTTGAGACCAGCATCGTGAGCTGGCCAGCCTACCAGAACGCGAAAATGACCAAATCAGCGGCACCAGCCGTGGAACAAAGGAAGGAAACCATGGAGAGCAACAACGAACTGATGGACCTGATACAGTCCATGCAGGAGGAACAGCGCGGCATCAAGGCCGAGATCAGCAAGATGGGCGCGAAACCGGCGCCGGCTGCTATCGGCGCGGCGTACCGGAGCCACGGCGAATACATGCAGGCCCTCGCGCGAGGCGACGAACAGGCCATGACCGTGATGAAGGAATGCCGCGACCTGATTTCCACCAAGGACACCGGCAACACCGCCACCTGGATCGCCGATGATCTCAAACTGATCGAGGACCGCCGCAAGGTCTCCCAGCTCCTGACCCATGACACGCTCCCGGCGACCGGCATGAGCATGGAATATCATGTCGTGACCTCCGACGCCACAGCCGTCGGCAAACAGGAGACGGAAGGCTCAGAACTTTCCTTCGGAAAAGTCGCCTTCGGCACCAAGACAGCCGACATCAACACCTACGGCGGCTACACCACCCTATCTCGCCAGACCATCGAACGGTCAACCACTCCGATGCTCAACACCGCGCTCACCGCATTGCAGAACGCCTACGCGAAGGCCACCGAGAAGGCAGTGCGCGACCACCTGTACGAGGAGATCAAGGCTCAGCGCGACGCATCCTCTAACGCCAACAAGATCGACGCGCCACAGTTGGCCAACATGACCATCGACGATTGGGTGTCACTCATCATCGACGCGTCCGAACTGGCCGACGACCGCAACGTGTCGCTGACACGCCTCGCGGTCTCCAAGGACGTGCTCAAGGCACTGGTGAAACTCAAGGACACCGGCGACCGGTTCTTCAACCTCAGCGGAGACGGATCGGACACCATCGGAAGTTTCGACCTGACCGGCGTGGCCGGCACGTTCATGCGCGTCCCTGTCGTGCTGCTGCCGAACGCCGATGCCGGACTGGCCAGCTTCATCGACCCCGCCTCAGTGACCGTCTGGGAGTCCGGCGGCCCGGCGCAGCTGACGGACGGGGACGTGACCGGCCTGACAAACTCCTACAGCGTCTACGGATACATGGCCGTGGCCACGACCCATGCCGACGGCCTGATTCCGGTGAAGTTCGCCACGGCATGATGATCGATGACAACACCCTGCTGCAACGACTACGCGACGAGGTAGGAGTCCCGGCCGGAGAGGAAGACCGGCTCACGGTCAAACTCTCGGCGGCGAAACGATACGTCGCGCACGCGGTCGGCACCGCCACCGTGGACGACGATCTGCTGGCCGACTGCATCGTCTCCTGCGCTGCCGACCTGTTCAACATGCGAGACGCCCGCCTCGGCGTCATGGACGTTGGCGACTCGACCGTGGAACCATTCAGAATCTCCACCGACCCGCTCCGCTCAGTCTGGCCGAAACTCCGCGCCGCCGGCGTGCTGACCGGGGGAATGGTGATCGCATGAACATCCAGGAACAACGCACCGCCCTCATGGACACGCTCGCCGACATGCTCGACGGGCTCGTCAGCAGCATCAGCATCGACGCGCAACTGGTACGCCCCGCCGCCGGCAAGGTGGCCGTGTTCATCGAACCTCCGACCGTGGAATGGCCGTCATGGGGCCCGCCAGAACCGGTCTGGACTTTGGACGTCATCGCCGGCACGCCGGCCACGCAGCCATCCGCAGTCGATGACATCCTCACAGCGCTCGACAGACTCGCCGAACGTGGACTGAACATCCAGAAGGCCACGCCAGCAACATGGAACCTCGCAGGAGCCGGCACGCTGGCGGCATACCAGGTCACGTTGAACGCCCTGGAAACCGAATAAGACAAGGAAAGGAAAACAATCATGGCTGGAAAGATCCGCACGCTCGGACCAGGCATCTTCAAAATCACCGACACCGCAAACGGCAGACTTCAGCGCCGACCTGACCAAGGCGCAATTGAACCCGTCGAACAGCAGCGACGACCCGACCACCTTCTTGGACGGGTCCGAGGAAACGAACACCACGACCACGTGGACGTTCGAGGGCACCATCGGCGACGACTTCAGCGAGGACGGTCTGGCCGTCTGGCTCTTCGACCACAAGGGCGAGACGCTGCCGGCCCAGTTCGTCCCGAACACGAACGGCAAGATCCAGTGGACCTTCAACGTCACCATCGCGCCAATCGCCATCGGCGGCGACGTCAAATCGAAGAACACGAACGATCTGAGCTTCGCCGTCACGAACGTCGCCCACACGGCCTACTCGGGTAAGTGATGGCTGACAAGGCATTGATGGTCGTCGGCCAGAAACGCTTCGTGCAGACGATGCGCAAGGCCGGCGCGGACATGGACGACCTGAAGGAAGTGAACCGCGAGGCCGCGCAGATCGCACTGCCCGCCGTCCGCAACCTCGCCCCGCGAGGCAAGACCGGCCGGCTGGCCGGCAGCCTGCGTGTCGGAGCGACGAAACGCGCCGGCGTCATCCGCGCCGGCCGCAAGGCCGTGCCATACGCGGCCCCAATCAATTACGGCTGGCCGAAACGGCACATCCGGCCACGGCTCTTCGTCAATAACGGCGTCGCCTCAACCGAGAGCCAATGGCAAAAGGTCTACAAGGACTTCATAGACAAGACACTGAACCAAGTGAAAGGAAAATGACATGGCAACCACCCGCATCACCTACACGGACGGGACCAGCGAGCTCGTGCCGATCACGATGCGCGCCACCTGCAAGGCCGAGGCGCACGCCATCGAGGCCGGCTGGGGGCCCATCACCCAGTCCCCCGTCCGTTCCGGGGCCTACGCGGCCTACGCGGCCCTGCGCATGGCCGGCCACAATCTGCCCGACTTCGAGCATTGGCTGGACACCGTGGCGTCCTTTGACCTCGCGGACGCGAGGGAGGAGCCGGAAGAGGGAAACCCTACGGACTAGCCGCGTGGCCCCAAGACTCGCTCGGCCGTCTCTCGTTCCTGCTGGCAAGCCGTTTCGGCGGCACGCCATGGCAGTGGAGGAACGAGGCCGATGAAGCCGATTGGGGCACCGGACTGGCCGAACTGCTCAAGGAAGCGGAAGAAACACGGAAGGAGTGAACCATGGCGCACAGCGCGATCATGAGCGTGCGCATCACCGGCAACGCCGATGATGCCGTCAAGGCGTTCGAGAAGACCACCACGAAGGCGGCCGCTTTCGGCAGCGCCATCGGCGGATTGGCCGTCAAGGGCGTGACCGCGCTGTGGGACACGGTGAAGGGCTTCGCCGGCGACGTGGTGAACATGTCGGACAGCACCGACAAGTTCATGAACACCATGAGCTTCGCCGGCATCGACACCAAAGCCGTGCAGGCAGCCACGAAGGAAACCCGCAAATACGCCGACGCCACCGTGTACGGCCTCGATGACATCCAGAACACCACCGCGCAGCTCGCGGCAAACGGCATCGGCAACTACATGGAACTGACCGAAGCCGCCGGAAACCTCAACGCCGTCGCCGGAGGCAACGCCGACAGTTTCAAAAGCGTCGCGATGATGCTCACCCAGACCGCCGGCGCTGGAAAATTAACCACCGAGAACTGGAACCAGCTCGCCGACGCCATCCCTGGCGCGTCCGGCAAACTCCAGGAGGCCCTGCTGAAGAACGGCGCGTACACGGGCAACTTCCGCGACGCCATGGCGGACGGCCAGATCACCGCCGACGAGTTCAACCAGGCATTGATGGACCTCGGCATGACCGACGTGGCGAAACAGGCCGCGACATCGACCAGCACCATCGAAGGCGCGATGGGAAACCTCGAAGCAGCCGTCACCGGCGGCCTGACCGACGCCTTCAACCTCTTCAAACCGGCCGTCACCGGCGGCATCAACGCGGCCGCAACGGCAGTCACCAACCTCGCGCAGAACGGCACGCAGGGATTGCAGACGTTCTTCACACAGGTCAAGGACACCGGAGCGTTCACCGCCTTGCAGACGGCCGCGCAGTCGGTCGGCGGCGGCCTGCAATCATTGTGGAACGGCATCATGGCCGTCGTGAACGCGATGACCGGAGGACAGCCGGCCGGAACCGCGTTCGGCAACGTGCTCAACACCGTCGCCACGGCCGCGCAGACGGTCGGCGGCTGGCTGAAGACCGCCGGCAACTGGATCAGTCGAAACACGGATCTCGTGACACCACTCGTGGCCGCGGTCGGCGGAGCCGTCGCAGTCGTCACCGCCGTTACCACGGCCATGCAGCTGGCCGCGGCCGCACAGGCGCTGCTCAACGCGGTCATGGCCGCGAACCCGATCATGCTGGTCATCACGCTCATCGCCGCGCTCGTGGCCGGACTCACCTACTTCTTCACCTGCACCAACACCGGCAAGGCCGTCTGGTCGAGCTTCACCGGCTTCCTTGGCTCCTGCGTGCAGGGCATCATCGGCTTCTTCTCCGGTCTCGGCTCCACCATCGTCAACATCTTCAACTCGGCCGCGAACGGCGCCAGGAACGCGTGGAACGGCGTAGTCAGCTGGTTCCGCGGACTGCCCGGCTCCATAGTCGGGTTCTTCGGCAACGCCGGCAGCATCCTGTACAACGCCGGCGCAAGCATCATCAGCGGTTTCCTCAACGGCCTCAAATCGATGTGGAGCAACGTGACCGGCTGGAT